>VOFC01007175.1_pt1 | contig 22920 bp, 31 predicted proteins | sample 5384161 | NCBI WGS metagenome assembly VOFC01 (sample SAMN12384722, study PRJNA508395) | human gut metagenome | isolation source: healthy gut B | host: Homo sapiens | reverse complement strand
ATTACGCTGCACGGGCTGAGGACTGGAGCGGCCTGGGCTCCGCGCCAACCTCTACAAGTGCGGGCGACAACCTCTCGCACCCCATTTCCTGTCGTGGCGCCCCATACGGACGGAGAAGCCCAACTACCGCCCGGAATTTTTCGATCATGTCAAGTTAGCCAAATAACACTATGAACAACAAGTATTCACTTCCGAAGGACGGCGGTCTGATCGAGGATCTGACCCGCGCGACATTCTCCATCGCTACGAGAAAAATCAGTACGAGCATATACGAGAGCGAGTACACGGCCGTGCAGCATGTCGCCGATACGATCGTCAGCGCGATCGCCGCACACCCGGCCCGGAGCCGTTCGTGCTGGGCATCACCACCGGACGTACGCCCCCTGGGCCTCTACAACGAGCTGGTAAGACGCCACAAGGCGGGCAGGTCAGCTTCGGCAACGTGGCCGTATTCAGTCTCGACGAGTTCTACCCGATCCGCTCGAACGAGCAGCAGAGCCCGCAACTACCGCATCCACGAGGAGTCCTCAACCACATCGACATCAAGCCCGAGAACATCCATTCCCCCCGACGGAACGATCGCCGAGAACAAGGTTTCGGAGTATTGCGACGCCTACGACCGTGCCGCCGGCAAGATCGATCTGATGATTATCGGCGTCGGCGAGAACGGACAGATCGGCTTCAACGAGCCGGGTTCGTACGCCCGTTCGCGCACGCGTCTCGTGAAGCTTTCGTACAACACCTCAAAGGTGCAGTCAGGGAGCCTTCTACGGCGTGGAAAACACCCCGAAAATATGGCTATTACGATGGGCATCGGAACGATCATGCGGGCCAAGCGCATCATCCTGATGGCCTGGGGCGAGGACAAGTCGCACATCGTGCAGAAGGTCGTCGAGGGGCGAGGTTACGAGCCAGGTTCCGGCATCCTACCTGCAGGCGCACACCGACATCGAGGTGGTCGTGGACAAGAATGCCGCACAGGAGCTCACCCGCGAGCAGACACCGTGGCTCGTAGGCCCCTGCAGTGGACCCCGAAGTTCGTCCGCAAGGCCGTCGTATGGCTCTGCGGCGTGGTGAAGAAGCCGATTCTGAAGCTCACCTACAACGACTATATCGAGAACTCGCTCGGCGAACTGCTCGAACAGGGCCGCACCTACGACCGAATCAACATCGACGTTTTCAACGACCTGCAGCACACCATCACGGGCTGGCCGGGCGGCAAACCCAATGCCGACGACTCAACGCGTCCGGTCGCCTCGACGCCGTTCCCCAAGCGTGTGGTGATCTTCTCGCCCCACCCCGACGACGACGTCATCTCGATGGGCGGCACCTTCATCCGGCTCGTACAGCAGGGCCACGACGTGCATGTGGCCTACGAGACGTCGGGCAACGTCGCCGTGCATGACGACGTCGTGCTGCAGAACATCGATACCTCGCGCGAACTGGGCTACGGAGACCACTACGCCGAGGTCGAGAAGATCATCGCCGGCAAGAAGAAGGGACAGCCCGAGCCGCGCGCCCTGCTGCTCGATATCAAGGGTTCGATCCGCCGTGCCGAGGCCCGCGCCGCCGTACGTTCGTTCGGCCTGAATCCCGACACGAACGCCCACTTCCTGAACCTGCCCTTCTACGAGACGGGCGGCATCAAAAGGGTCAGCTCACCGAGAAGGATATCAACATCATCGTCGAGCTGCTCCGCAAGGTGCAGCCGCACCAGATCTATGCCGCCGGCGACCTGGCAGACCCCCACGGAACGCACCGCACCTGCATGGAGGCCGTACTGGCCGCTCTGGAGGTGGTCAAGGACGACGCGTGGCTGAAGGAGTGCCACCTGTGGCTTTACCGCGGCGCCTGGATGGAGTGGGATCTCGGCATGGTCGACATGGCCGTGCCCCTGTCGCCCGACGAGCTGATCATGAAGCGCCACGCCATCTACCGCCACCTCGCAGAAGGATATCATGCCCTTCCCGGGCGACGACCCCGCGAGTTCTGGCAGCGCGCCGAAGAGCGTACGCAGAATACGGCCAAGCTCTACGACCAGCTCGGCATGGCCGAATACCAGGCCATCGAGGTCTTCGTGAAAATGTTCTAAACCGACAAACCTGCCCGGAGCCGGTTCTCCGAACGGAGGAGCGGCTCCCGGGTTCAAAAAACAAACGACATGCGTCTTATTATCGAAAATACCCCGCAGCAGGTAGCCCAGTGGGCCGCCAATTACATCATCGCCCAGATCAAGAACAAGGAGCAGCACACCTCGTCGCCCTTCGTGCTGGGGCTGCCGACCGGCTCGACCCCGCTGGAGACCTACAAGGAACTGATCCGCCGCCACAAGACGGGCGAAGTGTCGTTCAAGAACGTCATCACGTTCAACATGGATGAGTATGTCGGGCTCCCCGAGAATCATCCAGAGAGCTACCACTCGTTCATGTGGAACAATTTCTTCAAGCACATCGACATCAGGCCGGAGAACGTCAACATTCTCGACGGCAACGCCGACGACCTGGCCAGGAGTGCGCCGACTACGAGGCCCGCATCGTCGAGGCCGGCGGGCATCGACCTCTTCATGGGCGGCGTCGGCGAGGACGGGCATATCGCCTTCAACGAGCCCTTCTCGTCGCTCACCTCGCGTACGCGCATCAAAGACCCCTGACGCAGGATACGATCCAGGTCAACGCCCGGTTCTTCGGCGGCGACATTTCGCTCGTGCCGAAAACCGCGCTGACGGTCGGCGTGGGCACGGTGCTCTCGGCCAAGAAGGTGCTGATCCTCGCCACGGGCCACAAGAAAGCCCGCGCCGTGCGACCACGGCGTCGAGGGTTCGTACAACCACCAGTGGACCATCTCCGCACTTCAGGTACATCCGAACGGAATCCTGATCTGCGACGAGCCGGCCGCCGGCGAGCTGCGCGTAGCCACCTACCGCTACTTCAAGGATATCGAGCGCGAAAACCTGATCTCGAAATAGGCCGCCGAAACGGTCTTCGAACGAAAAGCCCCGCAGGATCCATGGATCCTGCGGGGCTTTCTTCTTACAAAGGAAGGTTACCCCGTGCGGGGTACCCGGCCGGAAGCTACTCCAGACAGAGATCGTCCAGGCAGAAGTAGCACGGCGTATAGGAACCGGCGGCAATCACGGCCTTGAAGGTCAGTTTATCGACCTCTCCGAGCGAGGAGAGATCAACCAGCGTCCAGTCGCTCACGCGCGTTACTCCATCGACAAGCTGGCACGTTACGGTCTTGCCCTCGGTCCCGTTCAACCAGCCGGTAATCTCCACGGCATAGCTGTCGGTTGCCTCACCCTTGAAATAGGCATAGGTGTAGGTCGAGTTGGCCAGGTAGACCCGCACGGGCTTTTTACGGCCGTCGTAAACTCGATCTGCGGCGCATTGTAATCCTGGGGCTCGGACCACCCCGCACCGGCCGTGTTGCTGTCATAGCCTACGGCAAAGGTAGCCGAGCCGTTGGCGCCGCCCGAAGCCCATACATCGAACTGATTCGTCCAGTCGGCGGTTTCGGCCGTGGTATTGGCGTGCTGCGAGAGCGCAAAACCGCCCCACGTGTCGGAAACCTTGCCGCTCATGGACATGTCGTAGACCGTACCGTCGTTGTAGTAGGCTCCGAACATCGCTTCACCGCCGAGTGCCTGGAAATAGAGGCCCTGCCAGTACTTCTGCTCGTAATCGTCCTCCTCGTTGGCATAGGGTTTTGCCCAGAAGACCTTGTCGCGCGAATAGGCGACCGCACCCGAGGAGTAGACATCGATGTGTCCGAGCGTTACGGGAGCACCGAGGTAGTCCGTCAGGTTCTCGTCCGACTCGAACGAAATGACACGATAGGCGGGAGCTGCGGGCCCCTCGTCCTTCTCGTCCGAGCAGCCGACCAGAGCCAGCGTTGCGCACATGGCAGCGGAAATCAAGATACGTTTCATAAATTCAACAAATTAAGGGTATGTAACATAAAAAACGGTCCCGAAACCTTCCGAGATCGAATCCTTTTTATCCCGACACACCCGATAACCAACGTTCTTCGTGAAACGCCTCAAGATGCTACGATGCTCCGTTCTCCGCAGATGCGCTCGAAAAAAGATTCTTCCCCGGGGAAGCTGCAAGGCAGGTCTTCTGGCTCATCCCCGTCGCAACGCCTTCCCAGTCGAAAACCAGTGGCTCCAGCGTGTTGCGACCATCAATCGGGATTTACAGCAGCGGGAACTGCTGCCGATTTTCACGGCATTCCCTTTTCATCACAGAGGACGAAACGACCGTCGCCGGACGACCGCCGGTCCTTTGTGAACCATTGCGGCGCAAAGTTAGAAAATAAATTCGTATCTTTGCCCCTGCAAACAAAAAAAAAATTGCTGTAACCATGAAGCATGCATACGTTTTCCCCGGACAGGGGCCCAGGCTGTCGGCATGGGTAAAGGACCTCTACGACAACGTTCCCGTTGCCAAGGAGCTTTTCGAGAAGGCCAACGAAATCCTCGGATTCCGCATTACGGACATCATGTTCGCCGGTACGCCCGATGAGCTCAAGCAGACCAAAGTCACGCAGCCCGCGGTATTCCTCCACTCGGTTATCATGGCCAAGGCCCTCGACGTGAAGCCCGACGCCGTCGCCGGACACTCCCTCGGTGAGTTCTCGGCCCTCGTTGTCTCCGGTGCCTTTGCGTTTGAGGACGGTCTGAAGCTCGTTTCGAAACGTGCCATGGCCATGCAGGCCGCCTGCGAGGCGCAGCCCGGAACGATGGCCGCCATTCTCGGTCTGGACGACAAGGTCGTGGAGGAGATCTGCAAGTCGGTCGACGGCGTGGTCGTTGCCGCCAACTACAACTGCCCTGGCCAGTTGGTGATTTCGGGAGCCGTCGAGGCTGTCGAGGCCGCCTGTGAGAAGGCCAAGGCTGCGGGTGCCCGCCGTGCGCTGCGCCTGCCCGTCGGCGGAGCATTCCACTCTCCGCTCATGCAGCCCGCCAAGCAGGAGCTCGAGAAGGCCATCAACGAGGCGCCGTTCCAGACTCCGGCCTGCCCGATCTACCAGAACGTCGACGCCAAGCCCTATACCGATCCCGCCGCCATCAAGGCCAACCTGATCGCCCAGCTGACCGCTCCGGTACGCTGGACCTACATCGTCAAGGACATGCTGGCCGACGGCGTTACGGAGTTCACCGAACTCGGCCCCGGCACGGTGCTCCAGGGCCTGATCCACAAGGTCGATCCCGAAGCTGCCGTTACGTCGAAATCAACGCTCTGATCGAGTCCAAACAGCGCAAAAAATGGAACAATCTGGAAATCAGATTGTTCCATTTTTTATTATTTTTAAAACTCAAAATAACTTATTAAATTTATTAATAATTTTTGGGAGATATAAATATATATATTATATTTGCAACAAAGGAAAACGAATAAAACTAATAATAATGACATCTCTCACGGAATTCTTCAACAAGCAGGAGGACGAGACGCTGAAAGGCATTTCGCACAAGAACAGCATCATCAAGCGCAACATCATCGCGCACATGGCGGCGGTAAACGGCGAATGCACTCTCTCGGAGTTGACCAAAGAGCTGCATATCAGCGTTCCTACGATCACCAAGCTCGTTCAGGAACTCGTCGATGAGAACATTGTCACGGATCTGGGAAAGGTGGAGACCCCGGGGGCCGCCGTCCGAACATCTTCGGACTGGCCAATTCGGCCATCTACTTCGCCGGCGTGAATGTCGGCCGCGACAACATGCGCTTCCTGATCACCGACCTGCAGAACAACATCATCAAGGAGGAGAACGACTTCACGTTCGAGCTGCAGGACCGTCCGCAGTGTCTCGAACGCATCTGCACCAACATCGAAAACTTCATCGCCTCGTGCGGCGTGGACAGAAACAAGATGCTCCGGGCTGGGTGTCTGCATGACCGGTCGCGTGAATCCCGAAACGGGCCGCAGCTACAAGTACTTCACCTCCAGCGAGAAGTCCCTGCGCGACATTCTCGAGAGGAGCGTATAGGCCTGCGCGTACTGATCGAAAACGACACCCGCGCCCGCTGCTATGCGGAATACACCTGCGGAAAGTCCAAAGGACGAGAGCAACGTGCTGTACCTCCACATGGGCCGCGGCGTGGCCATCGGCATCGTGGTCGACGGACAGCTCTACTACGGCAAGAGCGGCTTCGCGGGCGAGTTCGGCCACATTCCGTTCTTCGACAACGAGATCATCTGTTCGTGCGGCAAGAAGGGCTGTCTGGAGACCGAGGTTTCGGGTATCGCCATCGAGGAGAAGATGCGCCACATGATCGAGAAGGGGGTAAATACCATCCTCAAGAAGCAGTACGACGAGCAGAAGGCAATCCATATCGACGACATCATCCAGGCGGCGATGAACGACGACAACCTCTCGATCGAATTGATCGAGGAGGCCGGAGAGAAGGTCGGCAAGGCCATCGCCTTCCTGATCAACACCTTCAACCCCGAGACGGTCATCGTGGGCGGCAACCTCGCGGCGGCGGGCGACTACATCATGCTGCCGCTCAAATCGGCGACGAACAAATATTCGCTCAACCTGGTCTACAAGGACACCAAGTTCCGCGTGTCGAAGATGACCGAGAACGCCAACGCCTGGGGCGTGGCGATGCTCATCCGCAACAAGGTGATCGGCATCTGATGAATCTCGAGGACGGATCGTACGGCTTCGGGCCGTGGAGCCGGCAGATGCCGAGATGCTCTACGACTGGGAGAACGACACCTCGGTGTGAGTGTCAGCGGCACGACCGAACCCTTCTCCCGCGCCCAGATGGAGGCTTTCGTTGCCGCACAGCAGCAGGGAGATATCTTCCGCACGGGACAGCTGCGGCTGATCGCCGAGACGCAAAGCGATGCCCGGGCCGTCGGTGTCGTCGATCTCTTCGAATTCGACCCGCTCAACCGCCGTGCCGGCATCGGCATTCTGATCTACCGGGCTGACGACCGGGGACGGGGGTTATGCGGCCGATGCACTCGACATCCTCTGCCGCTACGCTCGCGAAAGGCTCCATCTGCACCAGCTCTGGTGTGATGTCGGGGCGGACAACGAGGCGAGCCTCCGGCTCTTTTCGCCGTGCCGGATTCCAGAAGATCGGCATCAAACGGCAGTGGCAGCTCACACCGGAAGGATACCGCGACGAGATTCTGATGCAGCGGCTGCTGGAGGAGGAAAGGAAGAGACCGCCTAAAGGCGCAAGAGAAACACAAGCAACAAAAATCCCCGGGCGATGAAACGCCCGGGGATTTTTCGTCGTTACAGTCCACCGGTTTTTCCAGACGGCGCGAACCGTCGGAGATCACCACGTCGTAGATCTTCGGCTCATGGCCGTAGCGGGCGTTGAAGCGCTCCTTGGCCGTTGCAATGAAGCTGTCGTAGAGTTCGTCCTTGACCAGGTTGATCGTGCAGCCGCCGAAACCGCCGCCCATGATGCGCGATCCCGTAACACCGCACTCCTCGGCGACCGTAGCCAGGAAGTCGAGTTCCTCGCACGACACTTCGTAGTCCTTCGACATGCCCCAGTGGGTCTCGTACATGCGCTTGCCGACGGTCTCGTAATCGCCCTTTTCGAGCGCTTCGCATACGTCCAGAACCCGATTCTCCTCGCCGATCACATAGCGGGCGCGCTTGTAATCCTCCTCGGAGATCTGTCCCTTGATGGCATCGAGCTGCTCCATCGTGGCACCGCGCAGGAACTCCTGTCCGAGCGCCTTGGCGACACGCTCGCACGAAGCGCGGCGATCGTTGTAGGGCGAGCCGACGAGTTCGTGCTTCACGCGCGAATCGACGAGCACCAGCCGGTAGCCCTTCGGGTCAAACGGGAAGTAGGCATACTCCATCGAGCGGCAGTCGAGGCGCATCAAACACCCCTTTTTGCCGAATACCGAGGCGAACTGGTCCATGATACCACAGTTCACGCCGCAATAGTTATGCTCGGTCGCCTGACCGATGCGGGCCAGTTCGAACTTGTCGATTCCGCAGTTGAAGAGGTCGTTCAGCGCAAAGGCGAAGGTCGACTCCAGCGCTGCCGACGACGACATGCCCGCACCCAGGGGTACGTCGCCCGCAAAGGCCGTATCGAAACCGCCGATCACACCGCCCCGCTTCTGAATCTCGCGGCAGACGCCGAAGATGTAACGGCCCACGCTTCGGCCGGCTTGTCCTCCTCGTTGAGACCGAACTCCGACGACTCGCCCAGATCGCAGGCATAGGCCCGCACGCGGTCCGTACCGTTGAGACGGATCGCCGCCACGATTCCCTTGTCCACCGCGCCGGGGAAGACGAACCCGCCGTTGTAGTCGGTATGCTCGCCGATCAGATTGATTCGCCCGGGCGAAGTGTAAAGCAGAGCGCCGGTGCCGAACAGCTCCTCGAATTTCTTGATGACTTTCTCTTTCATGTTATCGTTGGTTGGTAAGTTTGCTGCATTCGCATTATACGAAGATACAAAAAAATCCCGAACTTCCCGGCATCCCGGGCCTGAATCGCTCAAAAATCCCCCGGTTTGTCCGCAAAAGAGGCTTCCCGGGAGGGTTCTCCCGACTTTTTCGTATTTTACACGTCCAAACACCACACACATAAACGATCCGACATACGCTGCTTCTCGCCCTTCTGCTCGCGGCGGGCCTCCAGGCCGCCGCCCAACCCCGCGTCATCGCCCATCGCGGATATTGGACCGCCCCCGGATCGGCCCAGAACTCGATCGCCTCGTTCACCAAGGCCGATTCGATCGGCGTGTACGGTTCGGAGATGGACGTGTGGCTGACCGGCGACAACCGTCTGGTAGTCAATCACGACCAGACGATCCGCGGTGTACGGCATCGGCATGGCCCGCGACAAGGCGCGCCTCATCACGCAGGTCGTCCTGCCGAACGGCGAACGGATTCCGACACTCGACGCCTACCTGAAATGCGCCGCCGCATCCGGCAACCCGCCTGATTCTCGAGCTGAAGACACTGGCCTATCCCCGCGAGGATATGGCCGTACGCAAGGTCGTACGGCGACTGAAACGATACGGCCTGCTCGAACGCACGGATTTCATCTCCTTCTCGCTCAACGCCTGCATCGAGTTCCGCAAGCGGCTGCCCGAAGCGCGCGTCTACTACCTGGCCGGGGATCTCTCGCCGCAGAGCATCCGGCGCATCGGCCTTTACGGGATCGACTACGCCGCGGAGGTTCTCCACCAAACACCCCGAATGGGTTGCCCAGGCCCATGAACTGGGACTCAAAGTCAATGTCTGGACGGTAGATTCGGAGGAGGAGATGCGCCGCTTCATCGATCTGGGCGTGGATTACATCACCACCGACTATCCCGAACGGCTGCAGGCCCTGCTGAAAGAGTAGTCAAAAGATGCGGCACGGAGTAAATCCGCGCCGCATCGTACTTTTTTTTCACCAACGGGCTGCGACGGCTACAGATCGACAACCGTAACCTCGATACCCCGTTCGCGCAGCCGCTCCAGATAGAGCGGCTGGAATGTTGCTGTCGGTAATGATCCGGTCCACGGACTCCAGATCACAGATCTTGCTGAAGCCCCGGCGGCCGAACTTCGAGCTGTCGGCCAGCACAACGACCTTCTGCGCCGCCTCGATCATCGCCCGGTTGAGCGAAGCCTCAAAGCATGTTGGTCGTCGTCATACCGAATTCGGGATCGATGCCGTCCACACCGAAGAAAAAGCTTGCTGCAGTTGAAATTGCGCAGCATCGACTCGGCGAAGGGCCCCACCACCGACACCGAACTGCTGCGCGTGATCCCGCCCAACTGAATCACATCCATATCGGGATTCTGCGAAAGGATCTGCGTTACGGGGACGGCGGCCGTGATGACCGTCAAGCGTCCGTCGGGCTTGATCTCCCGGGCCAGGAAGGCCATCGTCGTTCCCGAAGCGATGATGATCGAATCGTTGCGCTCGATAAGCGCTGCCGCCGCTACACCGATTGCCTGTTTCTCGACGACATTCTTCTTCTCCTTCTCGTTTACATGCCGGTCGCTGATGTAAGGGGCTGATCAGGATGGCACTGCCGTGTGTACGATAGAGTTTCTTCTGCTGCTCAAGGTATGAAAGATCCTTGCGGATGGTTACCTCCGAAACCCGAAACCGTTCGGCAAGCTGAGTCACGGAGATCGACCCGCTCTGCTGCAAAAGGCTGAGGATCCGACTGTGCCGTTCGGGAAGGCTCAGACTGATCTCTTCGTCCGATTTGTTCATATCCGTTTTTCTGTTTTTCTGACAGCAATATACGAAAAATTCTCCGGAACGGAAAAAGTTCTGCGGCACAAAATCGCCCGACAGGCCCAACGAACTCAACGGATCGCGTAACCGCGCAATTCGCGGTTGAGCGCCTTCTCGCGTCCACCGGTCAGACGGTCCACCAATGCATGGAAACGCGGCGAGTGGTTGTGGTGCACCGTATGGCAGAGTTCGTGGAGAATCACATACGTCGCGCAGGTGCTCGGGGAGGGTCATCAGAAACAGGCTCAACGAGATATGGTTCCGGCCCGAGCAACTCCCCCCACTTCGTGCGCGAGGCGCGGATCGAGAGTTTCGTATAGCGGAGGCCCGTCGCCGCCGAGGCGGGCAATCCGTTCCGGAAGGTCGGCCTTCGCGGCCCGGCGCAACGCCTCGATGCGCTCACGCTGCTCCCCGGACGGCAGCTGCGGCGGCAGGGCCGCCCGCTTGCGGGCCATGCGCTCGCGCGAGGTCAGGATCCAGTTGCACTTCTCCTCCAGAAAGGCCAAAGCCCGTCGCGGCGGCACGCCGACGGGGAAGGTCAGCCGCACCTCGCCCGACACCCGCACCGAGATCGACACGCGCCGCGCCCGCTGGCTTTGCACAAAAGCACCTCGCCCAAAACGGGATGCTGCAGAAGGTTCCGTTCGTTCATCGCAACCATACCGAATGATTCTGCTCCGCAGCGGGCCATACGCCCGGCACCGGATCGCAACCGCTCCGTGCACACTGCGGTTCCAACAACTCCGCACCCGTCAGCTCTAGGGGAGTGCATCTCCCTGGGCCCGACCGGCAACACCCTACTCGCCGATACGCTGGCGCACGACCTCGAACAACATGACGGCTGCGGCGGCCGAGACATTGAGCGACTCGATGTGGCCGATCATCGGGATGGCCAGCTGCTCGTCGCAGAGCTTCAGACACCTCCTTCGAGATACCCGTATCCTCGGCGCCCATGACGAGGACCGTCGGGCGACGGAAGTCGGCATCGTAGAGCAACTTGCGGCTCTTCTCCGTGGCGGCGACCACCTGAAAGCCTTCGGTCTGCAGCTGCTTGAGCGTATTGCGGACCGAGCCCACGCGGCAGACGGGGATCGTCGTCAGCGCCCCGGCCGACGAAGCGGATCGCCTCGGCATTCACCGGAGCCGAATTCTTGAGCGGCGTGACGAGGCCGTGGGCCCCGGCACACTCGGCCGAGCGGGCGATGGCCCCGAAGTTGCGCACGTCGGTAACGCCGTCGAAGAGGACAATGAGCGGCGTCTCATCCTCGGGAACCCGCTCCAGAATATCCGACAGCTCGACATACTCAATGGCCGCCATCTGCGCCACGACCCCCTGATGGTTGCCACGCACAAGGCGGTTGAGCTTCTCGACGGGCACCTCCTGCCAGCGCAGCCGGTGCCGCACGCAAAGGTCCTTCAACTCCTGCATCAACGTACCCTCGGCTCCCTTGCGGATGTAGAGCCGCTCGATCTGCCGGCCGGCCTCGATGGCCTCGGCGACGGGACGAATCCCGAAAACAAGGTTATTTTCCATGGTTCTGCTGTTTGGTCGTATCGATTCGGCAGATCCGCCGTTCGGATCCGGATCAGGCGTTTTCGGTGATCTCCAGTTCGTAGGAGGCCTTCTCCCACTCATGCATCTGGTGGTCGTAACGGGCTTTCAGGTCGTTGTAAGCCTTGTAATCGGCCTCGTTGTATTCGGTCGCGGCGGCGGCAAACCGCGCATCGTACTCCGCGATCCGCTTCTCGATGTCGGCCAGCTCCGCCTCGATCGTCTCGACGTTGCGGCGCAACTTGCGCAACAGCTTCTCCTGCTCCTTTTTCTGCTCGTAGGAGGCCTTTGCCCGACGAGGCCGGCTTCGCGTTGTCGGCCGGGGCCGCGCCCTTCGCCGGGCTCTTCGCCGCAGCGGCCTTCGGCGACGGATCCCGCCGCTCGATCTCCTGCAGCGACTCCAGCTTGCGCTTTTCGAGGAAGTAGTAGATCCCCCCGAGGTACTCCTTGACACCGCCGTCGCGGAATTCGTAGACCTTCTCGACCATGCCGTCGAGGAACTCGCGGTCGTGCGAAACCACGACCACCGTGCCGTCGTATTTCTGCAGGGCGTTTTTGAGGATGTCCTTCGAGCGCATGTCCATGTGGTTCGTCGGCTCGTCCAGCACGAGCAGGTTGTGGGGTTCCAGCATCATGCGGGCCATGGCCAGCCGCGCCCGCTCACCGCCCGAGAGGACCTTGACCTTCTTGTCGATGTCCTCGCCGCGGAAGAGGAACGCCCCGAGGATGTCGCGCAACCGCGTACGGATGTCGCCCACGGCCACGCGGTCCAGCGTGTCGAAGACCGTGAAATCGCCGTCCATCAGATCGTCCTGATTCTGCGCGTAATAGCCGATATTGACGTTCGCCCCGAGGCGCACCGACCCTTCGGTGGGCGTCAGCTGGCCGATCAGCATGCTTGCGAGGGTGGTTTTACCCTCGCCGTTGCGCCCGACGAAGGCGATGCGGTCCCCCTTCTCGATGACGAAATTCGCACCGCTGAAGACGTGCTTCGCGCCGAACGACATCCCGGCCTCGTTGATCTCGGCGACGATCTGTCCCGAGCGGGGCGCGGGCGGGAATTTGATGTTGAGCGTGGAAAGGTCCTCTTCCTCGATTTCGAGGCGCTCCAGGCGCTCCAACTGCTTGATGCGCGACTGCACCTGATTCGATTTGGTGGGCTTATAGCGGAATTTCTCGATGAACTCTTCGGTCTTCTCGATCATCCGCTGCTGGTTCTCGTAGGCCGCCATCTGCTGCGCCCGCCGCTCGGCGCGCAGGACGACGTATTTCGAATAGGAGCACCTTGTAATCGGTGATCTTGCCCAGCGACAGTTCGACCGTGCGGTTGGTTACGTTGTCCAGAAAGGCGCGGTCGTGCGAAATGAGCAGCACCGCGCCGTTGTAATTCCGGAGGTACTCTTCGAGCCACTGAATCGACTCGATGTCGAGATGGTTCGTAGGCTCGTCCAGCAGGAAGATCGAGGGGCGCCGCAACAGCAGCTTCGCCAACTCGATGCGCATGCGCCAGCCGCCCGAGAACTCGCTCGTCGCACGGCCGAAATCCTCACGCTTGAAGCCCAGGCCGAGCAACGTCTTTTCGGTCGATGTCGGCATCGCGGGTCTCGCCGCCGAGGATGTGATAGCGGTCCTGCGCGTCGTTCAGACGGTGCAGAAGCTGTTCGTATCCGGCGCTTTCGTAGTCGGTGCGCTCGGCGATCTCGCGCGTCAGGGACTCGATCTCGGCCTCGAGCCGCAACACCTCATCGAAGGCTTTGGCGGTCTCCTCCGCGAGCGTCGTGGTGTCCGCCACGCGCATCGTCTGCGGCAGATATCCGATCGTGCAGTCGCCGTTGAGCGTCACGGCGCCCGACGTGGGCTGCTGTTCGCCGGTGATGATGCGCAGCAGCGTGGTTTTGCCCGCGCCGTTCTTGCCGACCAGGCCGATGCGGTCCTTGGGATTGATCAGGAACGAAATATTGTCGAAGAGGGTCCAGCCTCCGTAGCTGACGGTCAGATTGTCAAGTGAAATCATAGTACCCGTAACTCAATGTCCGCCGCAAGCGGACGCCCCATGCGGGTCCACTTCGGCGAAATGTGCCGCAAAGGTAATGATTTAATCCGAGAAATCGCGATCAGGCCTCCAGCATTCTGAGGATCTCGGCCTCGGGATCCGCGGCGCCGAAGACGGCACTGCCGGTCACCAGGGCATCGGCCCCGGCATCGAACAGCTCGCGGGCATTGCGCGCCGAGACGCCGCCGTCGACCTCGATCATCGTCCGGAGGCCCTGCTCGCGGATCATCGCACGCAGCGCGCGGATCTTGTCGAGCGATCCGGGGATGAACGACTGCCCGCCGAAGCCCGGCTCGACACTCATGACAAGCACCAGATCGACCTGCGGCAGCACCTCGCGCAGCGCCTCCACCGGCGTGGCCGGCTTGATCAGATGCCGACCTGCACGCCGGCCTTGCGGATCAGCCCGATGCATCCCGCAACATCCCGGGTGGCTTCGTAGTGGAAGGTTACGATCCCGGCACCCGCTTCGGCGAAACGGGCGACATAGCGCTCCGGCTCGACGATCATCAGATGCACGTCGAGGAACTTCGACGTCGCCTTCCGGATGGGCTTCATCACGGGGGATCCGAACGAAATGTTCGGGACGAACACCCCGTCCATGACGTCGATATGGACCCATTCGGCGGCACTGCGGTCGACCATCCGCGTATCGCGTTCCAGATGGCCGAAATCGGCCGAAAAGCATCGAAGGTGATAGGATTCTCATGGCTGTATGGTTTGAAGTTACTCTTTTCCGGCTCCGAGCCGTCCGATTCTGCGGCGGATCGCCGCGGCATTGAGCGCCGTGAGCAGCAGGGCCAGCACGAGGCCGCAAAGCAGCGCAAGCCCCACGCCGGACGGAGTGTATCCTCCTGCATCGTTTCGAGAAGCGGCAGATACCGCGACCGTATGGCCCAGAGCAGCAGCAGCGCCCCACCACACCGCCAGATTCAGACCGAGCGTCAGCGCCACATACGGCAGGGCGATGCGCCCCGGACGATAGCCCAGCAGGGAGAGGGTCTCAAGCTTGCGGCTGTTTTTCTGCAGCAGCAGGAAGATGCTCAACAGCAGCAGATAGAAGGACATGATGCTGAAAACCAGGCCCACGGCCGCAACGGCTGAAGCTGCCAGGCGCACGAAACGCGCGGCGCGGCCGTCGTCCGGCCTCGCCCTCGGCCTCGTAGCCCCGGCTCGACAGGTAGGCTGCCAGCCGCTCGTCGGCCGGGCCGTCCGTCTCGACAATCACGCGCAGCGGATCGCTTCGCTCCGCTGCCGCCGCCGAAACGTTCGTTCGACCAGCGGATGAACGCATCGGGCACCAGAATCGTATTCAAACGGTTGGACAACCCGACGATCCGCCCGCGGAAATGTTCGCTGCGGCCCGCGCCGGAGAGCTCCACGTCGAGCGTAACACGCCTGAACAACCCCTCCGAGATCTGAGGAAGGCCCTGCGAACGGGCAAATCCGAAATTATAGAGGTTCAGGTAGTTGCGCGGTATGACGATCGGAATTTCGCGTTGCGCGGATCGAACCGCCACGCCTCGGTCTCCACATCGAGGAAACGGTCGGGCACCGACTCGAAAAAGAGATAGGTCGAAAAGCCGACGCCTCCGGCACTCACGGAGCCCTTCACGCGGTAATCGGCCGGCACGAAGGCCCCGACCTCCCGGACAAAGAGCTGCTTGCGCAGGTCGCGCAGCTCCTCCTCATTGAAACCGCCGCTGCCCAAACCGAAGGTCTGCAACGTTCCGACCCGTTTCGAAAAAGGACCAGGTAGTCGCCGCGAACGAACGAGTCGGGCGCCCGGAAGATCGGCATCACGTCGCGATAGGCCTGCAGCGCCGTCAGCACGACGGTCATGCCCACCACTCCGGCCAGGGCGAAACCCACGGTCTGCGCCACACTCAAATGGCTGCGCAAAAGTTTCCAAAGCAGCTTCATAGATGCAACAGATGATCGTAAGACATTTCGAGCCGGATGCCTACCGACGTTACGAGGATGCCGGCTCCTGGCGGCGCGCGCCTCATCGGTGAGCAGCTGCGCAAGGATACGGCCGTTCACGGCGTCGAGGTGGCTCACGGGTTCGTCGAGCAGCATGAAGTCGAAGGGCTGGCACAGGGCCCGCACGAAGGCCACGCGCTGCTGCTGTCCGAAGGAGAGGCGTCCCACGGGTGTCGTACGCTTGTCGGCCATGCCGGCCGCGGCAAGCAGCTCCTCGATACGCGCTTCGCTCTGGAAATGTGTCAGATCGTTCTTCAAGGCGATATTCTCCTCGACCGTGAGCTCCTCGAAGAGTCGCAGGTCCTGAAACAGCACGCTCAACGAGCGGCACCGCACGTCGTTCCACTCCGCGCGCGAGGGCTGCGGATGTTGCGCCCGTCAAAGAGCACGTCGCCCGCATAGTCGCTCCGCATGCCGTAAAGAAAACTGCACAGCGAGGTCTTGCCGGCTCCGGATACCGCCTCCACCAAATAGAACTTTCCCCGGTGGAACGCAACGTCGTGCAGCCAGACGTCGGAATGCCTCACGGAGAGCGGATCGGCGGCAAAGGCCGCCGGCATCACCCCCTTTCAACTCGATTGTCTCCATCCTGTCCAAAATCGGGAGCGGCCCGCCCGCAGGGCCGGCCGCTCTTCGCATTGTTATTCGTTACCCGCTTCGGCCGGCAAAGCCGCTGCCATCATGCCGCTTACCGTCGAGCAGATGGTCTCCAGCGCATTGCGTTCGCGATCCTGCATGCGCACCAGCATTTCACCGCGGTCCTCGGCGCCCCAGGCCTGCATGTCGGCAAAGAGCGACAGCACCTCCATCAGCGGCTGCATCTGCGGGGAGATAGCCGCATAATTTCCGAGCAGCGTGTTGAGTTGCACGAAATCGAAATACATCGCGGCAACATGCCCCTTGAAAAGGGATTCCTGTCCGGTCAGGGCATCGATCTTCACCCCGTCGAGCGCCGTCTTCACCTCGGCATCGCTCGTTGCGTAGAGCACCTTGTCCTTCACACCGAAGAAGACCGTAACACCCGCCATCGAAAAGCTGTAGGCCCCTTCGCCACTCTTCACGACCGGCATTCCCGGCAGGGCGGCCACCAGATTGTCCACCACGGCCGGATCGTTCACCTCGCAGAGCAGCGTCGCCTTCGGATAGATCCCGCCGGGCAGCATGCCCGCAAAGTTGATGGCCAGATCTCCTTCGATGGCATCGAATACCTGCTTGACCATCGGATTTGCCAGCATCATGCCGTAGCCGGGCATCTGCGAAAGGGTCGTATAGAATTCCGAGCCCTTCAGACCGAATCCGAGGGTCGCAACACCTTCGCGGGGAGGTATTTCAGGAGCGCGCCCGCTGTTCGCGGACATAGGAGTAGAATGCGGCCATCTGCTCCTCGGCCTCCTTCGAGGCGTAGAGCATCTGCCCCGCGGCGACGATGCGTCCCTGTTCGAAATTCATCGAACCGACCATGCGAACTCCGGCCAGCATGTCGGCCATGGGCAGCGAGGCGGCCGCCAGCTGGTTCTGAAGCTGCATCAGCTCCTTGTAGGAAAGATACATATCGACATCGTTCTTCCCGGCGAAGAACTCCGACAGGGCCGTATCGGCCATGAGGCTCTCGGACGTCTTGGCGGCAAAACGCGCCTTCGCATAGGAGAGCAGCGCCTCATAGGAATTTTGTCCGAAGCAGCACATCACCGCCCCGGCATTGTAGGCGCACAAGCCCGTAACATTGTCCTTTTCACCGATCCGGACCACCGAGAGATCACCCTCCTGCACGGTCTGGAGACCGTTGCGGGCGTTGATCCGGTCCACCATGGCGGTGAACTTCGCCACGTCGTCCAGAGGAAGCAGCACGCCGCCCTGGAATCCGGGCTCATCCGAAGCGGCCGGAGCCAGGAAGAAATAGCCGGCACGCTCACCGTCGATTCCCGACTCCTCGGGATGCGCCAGCAGCGAAAAGCACGTACTCCTTCTCCTCGGCAGAGAGTGCTCCGGAGGCGTCCATCTGTCCGACAAGACGCTGATACAGGGGCTCTGCTCCATGGTCCCGGCATTCACCCCGCTCTTGGCGACGATCTGTGCGGGCTGGAACGCCACGACCATCATGGCATCCCCGGGAAGGGCGCTGCGGTAATCGGGCTTGTCGCCGCCGCAAGCCGCCATCAATACGGCGACAGCCGTCAGGACCATCGTCCGAAAAAAGAGCGGGAAGTGTTTTCATACGATTCGTTTTTAGGTTCACCAACTAAAAGGCAAAACTATAAAAAAATCGGGAGAAAATCCGCCTTCCCACCCATCAAAATTCTTATTGAACGGACCTTCAATCCTCAAAAAGGCGAAATACCAGACCTACGTTCCACTCAAAAGCCGATTTCACGTTTTTTTCGGGCTCCTCCAGCGACAGACTGTATCCAAGACCGGCCATGACACCGAGTCGACGATAAATGGAGTGTTGATAATTCACCATGAGCGACAGACCGGCTTCCGTCTTCTTCAATTTCTTGAAATACCGGGGTCCGACATGCATTGCCAGATTAAAGTGATCGGTAAGCCACATCTGTATTCCGGCATTCCAAAGTATTTTCTTGACATTCCCCACATTCGGATCATAGCTCATGTTGTATCCCGCCCCGACGCTGATCCCGAAAACCGCCGGAGCCTGGTAACTCAAACGGGCACCCAGCCCTCCGAAACTCAACCTATAGCCCAAAGCAAGATCGATACGGTTCGTATAAGAATTCCATCCTTTTACAGCGCTTATGTGGGACAATTGATTTCCCATTGATTTTCCGATTCTTTCGGCATCTATATTATCAAGCATATTACCGACAAGCTGCTGTTCGAACGTCGGTTCATTCTCCCTGTGCATCGGAGTTTCGGCAACATGCGCCCGACTCCCGGATCTGTCCGACGAAACACGCTGCGGACTCCCCCGTACTATACAGCCGGATCCGGTTGCATCCCGCAACCAACGACGTCCGGCTGCTTGTCCAGATCGTCCGTCTTCCGCTTTTCCGTACCACGAATTACCTTTCCCGGAGAGAGTTACCGTTACGCATCCGGCCGCGCCGCAGGAGGGCGCCGAAGAATAGGAGCGGGTGATTTTTACCCACATAACGGTTATTCACGTAAATGCGAATGGAGCCCTGTGTTTTCTGATTGGTCCAGAAAACCACGCGTACGGGTTTCGGGCAGGGGAGGTGTCCTCCCCCTTGATAATCTGGATGCCGCCGGAACGAATTTCACGGACCTTGTTTTGGGCATCAACGACCGAACACACGGTCAAAAAAAGCCAACAGAAGCAATAGTTTTTTTTTCATACTGTATAAGTTTGAGGTTGGATTTACGGTTATCGACAGAGCTGCATTTTGTTCATTCATAGACAATAAAAAAAACGTGGACAAATCTCATATCCACAAGAGAGGCCCTGGATAGCCCATGCAGTAAGATACAATCATGCCCACGCTGAAAACAGCGAGCATCAACTCTTGTTCCTTACTGCATGAAGAAATTTTCCAGGTTTTCTCTTGTAAGAAAAAGCCGATGCGCTTTTATCATTCCATGTAGGCAGCCCTCACAGACTGCCAAAGACAAATAGAATTATTTCGGATTCATGAAAATCCTTCCGGAATAAATCACTAATTTTGTTTTCATGAATACGGACATTCTTCTTATCATCGCGATTGTACTGCTGTTTTTCTTGCTGATCACGGGCCTCGGAATCGTCGTCATTGTCTCCATGCGCCGGAAGGTAACCCGCCTGCAAAACGACAAGCTGCTTTTTGGAAGAGGCGCTCACTTCGGCTCGTCAGCATCTTGCAGCGGCAGAGGTACTCCAGACAGAGAGCCGCCAGGCCAGCCAGACAGCACAGGCGGAGCTGCAAAGCATCCGCGAACAACATCTGCGCACCGAGACCGAACTGGCGGCCCTGCAGGCCTCGTCCGCGGCGGAGATCGAGACCCTGCGCCGGCAGAATGCCGAGCAGACGGGCCGCATACAAGGCCGAGCGCGAAGCAACCGAGGAGCGCTTCCGCGCCCAGTTCAAGAACCTCGCGACGGAGATCCTCGGCGAGCAGTCGCAGCATTTCCGGCAGACAAGCCGCGAGTCGATCGACCTCATGCTCAAACCCTTCCGCGACAACATCACAGACTTCCGCAAGCGCGTCGAGGAGATCTACACCACGCAGACCTCGCAGCGGGGCGAGCTGAAGGCCGAGCTGAACCGCCTGATGGAGCTCAACCGCCACATCTCGACCGAGGCGCAGAACCTCACGCAGGCGCTGAAGGGCAATTCGAAGGTGCAGGGCGACTGGGGCGAGGTGCTGCTCGAAACGATCCTCGACAACTCGGCCCTCACCAAGGGATCCACTACGAGACGCAGTACAACCTCAAGGACGACGAAGGGCGCAACCTGCGGCCCGACGTCGTGCTGTACCTCCCCGAAAAGAAACAGATCATCATCGATTCGAAGGTCTCGCTGACGGCTTTCGTGGCCTATACCTCGGCCGAGACCGACGAGGAGCGGCGCCGCGCCCTCGCGGCACACGTCGCCTCCGTACGGCAGCATGTCGTCGAGCTGGGCCGCAAGGAGTACCAGCGGCGGTTCAACTCGCCCGACTTTGTCATCATGTTCGTGCCCAATGAACCGGCCTTCCTCGCGGCGCTGCAGAGCGACCCGAAGATCTGGTCGGACGCCTACGAACGCAAAGGTGATCGTCTCGTCGCCGACAAACCTCTTTGCGCTGCTGAAACTCGTAGCCGACCTCTGGAAATACAACGACCAGGACAAGAATACGAAGGAGATCGCCGCCTGCGGGCTGAAGCTCTACGAACAGCTGGTCGCCTTCACCTCGTCGCTCGAAGGGGTCGGCGCAGCCCTCGACAAGGCGCGCGACGCCTACAACGACGCCTATAAGCGTCTCTGCACGGGCAACGACAACATCGTCCGCGTCGGCGAACGGCTGCGCCGCACGGCCCGGCTTCAGACCAAGCGGCACCATTCGGCCCGCACGCTCGAACTTGCGGGCGACGAAGAGGAGGCGCTGCCCGAGGCCGAAGACAAGGCAACCGCCGAACCGACCGGACCTGCTGAACCGGCCGGACTTGTTGAACCGGCAGAACCGGCTGGACCGGTCGGACCCGCCGAAGCGCCGCAACCCTCCGATACCACCCGGTCGTAACCGGCAGGCAACGACAAGGCCCCGAAGCTATCCGAGCTTCGGGGCCTTGTCGTATCAACTATGGCTCTGCCGCAATCCTTCGCAGACGGCAGGCCATGCCGGGCGAGGCGTCGCGCGCCAGCATGCCGATCAGATCGTCCCAGGATTCGCCGACCCAGGCCACACGTCCGCGGCAGCATTTCAGAATGTCGAGCGACCACACCTTCACCGCCACCGGCGTGGCGGGATCGACCGTCCATTGTGCCGCCGCCCCGGCAATCGGGTCAAGCTCGGAGGGCGGCAGCGTCTTCCGCTTCAGCAGGTCGGCCATGATCTTCGCGAAGTGGCGCCGCTGGCTTGCATCCTCCGCGGCCGTGAAATCCCGGCGGCAGAAGGCCTCCACGAAAGAGCCCACCGGTTGCGGTCGCCGAAATAGATCCGCTCCAGCACATAGGAGCCCCGGAAAAGCAGCCGGTGCCGCAGCTCCCGCGACCATTCGGGCGAGGGATGCACCACCAGATCGTAAAGCCGGGCGACGGCATCCGCCGCACAGACCTGCCGGGCCGCCGCCGCGGCAAAATCCGCTTCGAAGCGCTCCGCAGGGGCGATCAGCTCCTCACGGGTCAAAACAGGCTCTTTTTGGAGGTCGTAACGACGAAATCCTTCAGGTAGAAAGGTTCGAAGTAAGCGATATCCTCCGTACGGCCCTCGTCGAGCGCCTGTTGGGCCAGCCGGGCCAGGCCGCGGGCCGAAGGGGTCACCTCGACGAGTGTTGCACCCGCCAGCAGATCGGCACACTTGCGGGCGCCGTTTCCGAAGATCACGAACGGGCGGCCCTGGTTGCGGAATGCCGCAAAGCTCTGCGCATCGATCACCTCGGCCGACACCTCGTTCAACGCCCGGCCTTCGGTGTCGAAGACCTGCGCATAGACCTCCATGCGGCGGGCATCGACCATCGGACAGAGCAGCGCCCGGTCCCACTCCTCGACGGAGAGGATGCCGGCCTCGTAATCCTCGCGGGCCACCTCGGCCAGTGCGTCGAGCGATCCCACGGAGAGCAGCGGTTTCTGCAGGCCGTAGCAGAGTCCCTTGGCAAAGGAGACGCCGATACGCAGCCCCGTATAGGAACCGGGGCCCTTGCCGACGGCCACGGCGTCCAGATCATCGGGCGCAATGCCCGTCTCACGGAAGAGTTCATCGACAAACACCCCCGACCTTGCGGGCGTGGTCGCGGCCCTCGTCGCTCTCGCGCAGCGAGACAGTTCGCCGTCCCGGGCTATGCCGACCGAAGAGACATCCGTGCCGGTTTCGATACACAAAATCAAAAAGACATATAGAGAATGTTTTACGGTTATCGTCTGTAATTTTTCATTGCCTTGTCCATCTCGCGGCGGGCGTCGTTCTCCTTGAGGTATTCGCGCTTGTCGTACGACTTGCGGCCGCGGGCCAGCCCGATGACGACCTTCGCCAGCCCCCGGTCGTTGAGAAAGAGCCGCAGCCCCACAATCGTCAGTCCCCGGTCCTGCGAGGCGCGCTGCAGCTTCTCCAGTTCGCGGGCCGTGAGCAGCAGCTTGCGGTCGCGGCGCGGCACGTGGTTGTTGCACGTCCCCAGGCGTATTCGGCGATGTTGATGCCCCGGACCCACAGCTCGCCCCGGTCGAAGTAGCAGAACGTATCGACCATCGAGGCCTTCCCGGCCCGGATGGACTTGATCTCCGTTCCGACGAGCACGATGCCGGCAGTATACTCCTCCAGAATCTCGTAGTCGAACGTGGCCCGCTTGTTCCGGACGTTTATCTTCTTCTGTTCTTTCATAAGCAAAACGGTACGTTAATTGTACGTTACCAGGCGGCGGGAGCCGGATCGGATGACGGATTCTTTATCCCTGATCTGTTTACATCTTTCTGTTTATTTCTGTTTTGCACACGGTATGCGCAGTGA
>VOFC01006764.1_pt1 | contig 22926 bp, 46 predicted proteins | sample 5384161 | NCBI WGS metagenome assembly VOFC01 (sample SAMN12384722, study PRJNA508395) | human gut metagenome | isolation source: healthy gut B | host: Homo sapiens | reverse complement strand
TTTTGAATTTCTTCAATTAGTTTTTTTCTATTTTGGCTGGTATAATTGTTTGAGAATTTGGTATGTTATATTTTGCATCAAAACTATAAAATTCTTCTGCTGACTTTATTTCTCCAACTGTTGATGCAATTATTTCGTCTTTCTTCTCTAAAATTGCACATTCAACTTCTTTTCCTTTTATTCCCTCTTCTATAATAATTTTTCTATCATATTTACTTGCATTTTCTATAGCAAGTTTTAATTCATTAACATCATTTGCCTTTTTTACTCCTACAGATGATCCTGAATTTGATGGTTTTACAAACATTGGAAACTTTAGTTTTTCAATTATTTTTTCGAATTTTAATTCTTCACCTATACCATTTTCTCTAATATAATATTTATCATTTTTATAATAAATAACTAAATATTTAGCTTGCTGAATTCCTACTTCTTTAAATATTATTTTTGAATAAACTTTATCCATTCCTACTGCAGAAGCTAATACACCACACCCAACATATGGAACTTTTAACATTTCTAACATTCCCTGTATTGTTCCGTCTTCACCTCCAATTCCATGTAAAATTGGAAATACTACATCTAATTCTTTTTAATGTCCATATTAAATTATATATTTCTTCTTTTTCTCCATTTTGTATTTCAAACCATTTTCCATATTCATTTATATAAATTTCATGTATTTCATATTTCGGTATTGAAGCAAAAATATGATAATGAATTGAAAAAGCAAAAAATGGAAGGATTGATAAAAGAACTAACGCATCTGGTGTAAGTCTTGGAGATGAAGATTATGTTTCTGCTATTGATGGCAATAATTTGTATTTTAACTATTGAGATGACAATTCAGTCCATTGTTGAAAAGTATTTAAAAGAAGCATGCATTGATAATATATGTACAGATGGTGGTAATTATTGCAATGGATCCGAGAAATGGCGATATTTTAGCAATGGCGACATATCCAATTATGACCCCAATTCACCATATGAACCATCTACAGATGAATTAAAAATTAACGTGGGATTCTATGGATGCTGAAGGTAAATCAAAAAAATTGCAAGGAATGTGGAGAAACAAAGCAATATCAGATACATATGAACCTGGTTCAGTTTTTAAAACTGTAACCGCTTCTGCAGCTCTTCAAGAGAAAATTGTTACAGATATAGATCAAGAAGGACAATTTTCTTGTACAGGTGCTATTGAAGTTGCTGGTACTTAGAATAAAATGTTGAGATATTATAGACCTCATGGTTCTGAAAGCCTTTAAGACTGGCTTTAATGAATTCTTGTAATCCAGTTTTTATAGGATTAGGGCAAAAAATAGGAGTTACAAAAATATTACGAATATTTGAGAAAATTTGGATTATTTTCAAAAACAGAATTAAACTACCAGGTGAAGCAAATAGTATTTTCTTAAAAAGGAAGAAAAAGCTGGTCCTGTTGAACTTGCAACTATAAGTTTTGGGCAAAGATTTGAGATAACCCCTCTTCAAATGATTACAGCTGTTTCTTCTATTGCTAAATGGTGGTGTATATATAAAACCTCGTATTGTAAAAAGTATTCAAAGTAGTGTCAAAACAGGCGAAAGAACAGAAATGCCCATTGAAAAACTGGCCAACAAATTATTTCTAAAGAAAATGCCGAAAAGTTCTTAGTATGATGAATCTGTTGTTTCTAAAGGTACAGGAAAAAATGCTAAAGTTGAAGGTTATGAAGTTGGAGGAAAAACTGGAACCTCAGAAGATGGTGTAAATACGGGAAAATATGTTACATCTTTTTGTGGCGTTGCACCTACTAATCCTAAAATCGTTTTATTTTATCACTTTATAATCCTACTGGCGAAGGAGGACATCAAGGTGGTGGTGTAGCTGCTCCTGTTGGAGGAAAAAATCTTAAGTGAAGTTTTGCCTTTACTTAGATACTAAATAAAATGAATTTGTTGAATTGTTGTTAATATAATATTTACAATATTTTTATGGAGTGATTGATATGAGAATATACAAACAAAACTGAAACAAAGGAATTAGCTAATCCTAAAAATGATGGAGTAATCAGTGTCCCTACTGACACTATTTATGGGTATGTGCCCGTATTAATTCAATTAAGGCTCATGATAACCTAGTAAAATTAAAAATCGTCCCCATTCAAAATTATTTTTCCTATTATGTGTGCAGATGAGGAACAAATAAAAAACATTGCTATTGTAAATGAAAAACAGAAAAAAATAATCCATGCTTTTATGCCAGGACCTATTACTCTTGTTTTATTAAAAAAACCTGAACTTCCTTCATATGTGAAATAACGGCGAGCCAACAATCGCTGTAAGAATGGCAACTTAAAGCTTTAGAAAATTTAATAAAAGAAACTAGAAGTCCTATCTTTATGAGTAGTGCAAATCTAAGTGGTTTTCAACTTGTACAAATTTAGAAGAAATAGAAAAAACTTTTCCTAATTTAGATGGCTTAATGGAAGGAGATGTATTTTTTTGAAGCAAGTTCTATAATAGATTGTACTTCTGAAACATTAAAGTTTTATTTTAGGCAAGGCCCAATTTTAATTGAACAAATTATAAATGTACTTGAAAATTAATATTATCAAAATTCCCATGTATATATGTGTAAAAACATTATATACATGGGATATTTAATATCAAATTCTATTCTAATCCGAAACTTACACCAAGTGCATTATTTAACTGATTTATTATTTGTGTGTCATTTATATGTCCTATTTTCTCTTTTAATCTACTTTTGTCTATAGTTCTTATTTGTTCAGCTAATACCACTGAATTACTCTTAAGTCCACTTGTATTTTCGCCTAATTCTATATGTGTTGGCAATTTTGTTTTTATTTGTTTGGGACGTTATGGCTGCAGCAATAACAGTTGGACTATACTTATTTCCTAAATCATTTTGTATAATTAAAACAGGTCTAATTCCTCCTTGTTTTGAGCCCAACAACTGGACTTAAGTCTGCATAAAACATATCGCCTCTTTTACTACCATTTTCTTCACTCCCAAAAACTACAATTTTAAGTCTATATTTTCGTATCTTTAAACTTAGTTTGAAGTAAAGTTAATAGTATATTACATTTATATATTTTGTAAAGAAATACTTATATTATTTTGTACTATTTACCTTTACCTCATTATATAATATGTAAATCGTCGTTTTTGTTTATTGTCCTTTATTTCCATTTGTGTTGGACTTTGTGTTTTTTTGTCTATATGTAAAGTTTTTTCTTGCATATAAATATTTTCAGTTTTACTACTTGCTTTCATTATTATTTCTTCATTTTTTTTTCTTCAAATGTTGCATTTTCATCTTTTTTATAATCTTCTATAAAACTATATAAATCTAAGCAATTATCTCCTAAATAACTGTAGTTTTCTAGAATAGTATTTAAACTTAACTGACTATTTTCTATCTTTAAATTTGTTCCATCATTTTCCATTTTTATTCCAGCTATATTACTTGGTTCTATAACTTCTTGCGTACTTCTATTAGGGCTTTGGTATGTTTGTTTTAATATATATTTATTGCTATTTTTATTACTTGTTACATCTACTGTAGCATTTTACCTCATATGAACTAATGTTTAAAATATAGTTTACGATTTTCTTGACTATTTTTATTATTTCCATTTTTTTAAATTTTTAACCCTATTTTTATAAAAAAAATACTCCACCAACTGTCAATACTATTATCAATAAAATTATCCAATATATTTTTTTCATGCAAAAATCCTCCTAAAGTATATTTATTACTTTAAGAGGAAAATATAACTACATATATATAGAAAAATATTCCTTAACTGCATCTATAAGTTCTTCTTTATTTTTCAATATGATTAATTACATTTCTAAAAAGCACTTGAATCTGGCATATTTTTAGTATACCATGCAATATGTTTTCTCATTTCGTTTATAGCAACCTTTTCTCCTTTATAAAAAACATCAAGTTCAATATGTTTTTCTCAATATTTCATATCTCTCTTGTTTAGTTGGTTTTGGAATTTTTTCTCCATTCTTCAAATAATAGCATATTTGTTCAAATATCCAAGGATTTCCCATTGAACCTCTTCCTATCATAATTCCATCAACACCAGTATATTCAAACATAATCTTTGCCGATTCTTCATCAATTATATCCCCATTTCCTATAACAGGTATATTAACAGATTCTTTTTACCTTTTTTTATAATATTCAAGTCTACTTTTCCACCATAAAACTCATCACGCGTTCTCCCATGTATTGTAATTGCAGAAAACCCCATTTGCCTCTGCTATTTTAGCCATTTCACATGCAATTATATGCTTATCGTCCCATCCCTTTCTATATTTTAGAGTTACAGGGACTTTTGAATTTGCAACTACAGCCTTTATTATTTCCTCTGCTTTATTTAAATCAAGAAGTAACTTGCTTCCATCACCATTTTTCACGAGTTTAGGAGCTGGACACCCCATATTTATATCTATAATATCAGCAAAATTGGTTATATACTTTGTAGCAAACCCCATTGTTTCTGGATCACTCCCAAATATTTGCATACTTATTGGTGTTTTTTTCTTGATCAGTTCTTAATAATTGCTTAGTTCTTTCATCCCCATAAAATAATGCTTTTGAACTTACCATCTCTGTACATACTAATCCAGGATTAAACTTTTTCTGCAATAAGCCTAAAAGGCAGGTCTGTTACACCTGCCATTGAGCCAATATTAAATTATTTTCTAGTTGTACATCTCCTATTTTTAATCTCTTTAAGTACATATTTTACCTCATTTATTAAACATTCCATTTTTCTCTGACTACTTATATTTAGTAAAACCCCTAAACAGATAAAGCTAGTCATCATTGAGCTTCCGCCCATAGCTTACAAACAACAAAGGCACACCTGTAATTGGTAATAACCCCATCGTCATTCCTATGTTTTCTAATGTATGAAAAAAAAATATCCCGCAAATTCCAGCAGCAACATAGCTTCCTGCTTCATCTTTTATCCCTTTTGCAACTTGAATAGATTTAGTAATAATAACTACATTTAATACAATTATTATACATGCAACAACAAATCCCATTTCTTCTCCTATAACAGAAAATATAAAATCTGTCGTTTTTTAGGATATAAATACCCTAATTGAGTTTGGTTACCATTTAATATTCCCATTCCTGTAATCTGTCCAGAACCTATTGCAAGTTTTGATTGTAAAATGTTATATCCTTTTCCCATTGATCTGATTCTGGGTTTAAAAAAGTATCAATTCTTGATTTAGCATGTTGTGGTAAAAATAAATTATATGTTAATGGTACTGCTATTATCACTATCGCAAAGTGCAGATATTATATATTTTTATCTATTCCTGCCACAAAAATCATTACAATAAATGCAATTATATATGCTGTCGCTGTTCCATAATCTGGTTCTGCTATTATCAGCAATGTTGAACTGCTATTATTAGCAATACTATTCCTAATTTGGAAATTCTGTTTATTTCACTTCTCCCTTTTCTTTGTATTATTGTAATTGTATATGCCAAAAAAAAAGTATTATGAATAATTTTGACATCTCGGCTGGTTGAAATGAGAATAAATCATTTCCTATTGTGAACCAACTTCTAGCTCCACTTATGGGTTTTTTGAATAATACTGCTATTAATGATATTATTGATATGCCATATAATATTGAGATAATTTTATTAGAATTTTGTAATCTATAAACATAATTACAATCATTATTCCAATACTTATCCCCACCCCAAACAGCCTGTTTTTTAAATTCATCTAAACCAGAATCATATGATGCCGAAAATAATGCAATTAACCCAATGCCACATAATATAAGTGCACATACTAATATCAACCATTCTATTTTTTTCTTAATCTTTTTATATCCATTTGATCACTCTTTTTATAAGTTTTTTAACTTTTTTTTTTTTTTGTATTATTTTTTTAACTTTTCTTGTTTTTGTTCAGTCTTTTGTCTTTTTTTTTTATCATTATTTTGTTTCTTTTTCTCATTTTGAGTATTTTTGATTCTTTAGCTTCATTTTGTTTATTTTCTTGTTGTTTATTATTTTGTGTCTTACTGTCTTGATTTTTAACTGTATTTTTTTTTTCTTATCTTCTTGTTTGTTCTGTTTTGTTTTATTGTTTTTTTTCCACTTGTGCAGTTTGCCTTTTACCTCATCCTTAATATTTAATATAGGAATATTGGCATATAACGCTGGAGCTCCATTGCTACCGTCTCCATTTTTTTTGTTTGTTAATCTAACATCCATTGCACTTTCATCTATATCTATATATTTTTTATTACCTCTATTATTTCTTGTTTCATCAAATCTAAAAAGTCTGCTGATACGTTTGTCCTATCTTGCATTAGAACTAAATGTAATCTTTCTTTGCTGCATCTTTAGACTTTAATGTTTGTTCTTCTTTTTTTTGTCATCTTCTTAAAAAAATTCATTATGTTCTCAAACATTATTTATTACCCTCCAACTTTTGTTTATTTTAATAGCATTTATTTTTTAAATAAACTTTTTTTGCTTTGGTAAAAACCTTTTTCTCTTCCTGAATTGTTACTTCTATATTTTCTCCTAATACTCTTTTAGCAATCTCTAAATAAGCTTTTACCTGATGGTGCTTTTTCTATTTTGTATTACTGGTTCTCCCTTATTGGTTTGTGTTATTATATTCATCATCTGAACAACACCAATTAAGTCATTATTCCATTATAAATTCCCCATGCCAATCTATTTTGATAACTATCATCTAATAACTTTTTTTCTTCTTCTGGGTTTGATAGGAAACCACATTCTACAATTGTAGTTGGAATTTCTACATGATTAACAATATAAATATTTTCAATACTTTTAGCCACCCTATTATTCTCTTTTTTTGAATAGCTTCATTTAAATTGGACTGTATTAATGTTGCTAATTTCTTTCCATTTTCACTCTCTTTATTATAAAATGTTTGCCAACCATCATATTGTGGTTGTGGAATCTTATTCAGATGTATTGAAACAAAAATATCAGCTGAACTTTCGTTACCTATTTTTACTCTATTTCTTATGTCAGATACCTTTTTTTGTTTTAATGTTTTGCTATCAATTAACCATATTGATATATCCTCTTGATATATCAAGCATCATTCTATTTAGTCCTGGTCTTGAATCTAATATTCCAGAATAACCATTATCTTCGTATTCTTCAATTATTTTATATCCATTTTTTATTGCATAATTAGTTACAATTTCCCTTTGTGCCTCAATGCTATTATTTTCTTCTGGATGTTCTCTTGATAATCTCAAATATATTCCTGCTCTATATTCTTTCATTTTGTCACAATTTTTCAAAGATATTATATTTATACATTATATAAATATTATTTTCTATATCTATTTGTATATTATTAATGATTTCTATTATAATATCTTTTTCTATTCCTCTCATATTTAATAAATCCTCAATAATATTAATTATTTTTTCTTCATTAAAAATGTTCTTATGTTGTATTTCTAATATTTTTATTTGTTTTTTTAATAAATATTTTTGATTTATCTTTTCTTTTTGAAATTTTTTATAATCTTCTTTTTCTAACAAATCATTTTTATAATCAATATATAGTTCTTTAATATCTTCTTCTATTTTTTTTAATTCTTTTTTAAAAGCTCTTTTTATCTCATATTTTTTATACGTGCTATTATAAATTTTTTTAATTATTAAACTTTTTAGTATTTCTTTATTTATTATTCGTTTTAAGGTTTCTTCTATATTTTTATAAATAATATCATTAAGTATTTTTTCTTTAATTCCTTTGCTTTTTCTTATGCATTCTCTTCCTTTATATATTTTTAGTCCATTTAAACAACATATATTTTTTGATTTTATTTCATTTGCACTATTTTTTTTATATTCAACTTTCATTGTCATTTTTGCACCACATTCCTTGCATATTACAATTCCATTTAATTTCCATTCATGTTTTCTTTTTTTTATATTTCTATTTATTGAACGCATTTTTTGAACTTTATTAAATAATTCTTCTGTTATTATTGGTTTGTGTGTATTATAAATAATTTTCCATTCATCTTGTGGTACATATTTTACTTTTTTAGATTTATAGCTTAAATTTATTCTTTTACCATATTCTAAATGTCCTATGTATACTTTATTACTTAATATTTTTCTTAAAGTCTCTTCTCTCCAACAGCATCTTTCTTCTCCATTAAATTTTCCGATTTGATGGACTAGGAATTTTACTTTCTTGTAATTCTCTTCTTATATCTTTAATAGATTTGCCTTTACTAAATTCTTCAAAAATTTTTTTTTTACAACTATAGCTTCAGTTTCTTTTTTATTTCTAATATATGTTTATCTTGCTTATTTTTCATATATCCATATGGAGCTATTGCTCCTAAAAACATACCTTTTTCCTTTTTTCTAGCCCATACACTAGATTTTATTTTTCTTGATATGTCTCTACTAGCAGATTATTTCTACTTTCTTAATAAAAAACAATTTTAATTAAAATTTAAAATATATACTTATTATAATTTTTCTCAATTAGTATTATTTTTTTTCTTTGCTATAACATTATATATATGCCAATGTTTCATTTTTCCTAATCCTGTTTTTTCCATCTTCTCGATTTCATTAAATTCTATTATCTCAAATGAACCTTTAAATAAATCTAATACTTGCTCTTTTAGATAAAAAATACCATTTGTTCTTTTATTTCTGCCCATGAATCGTTTAATCCAAAAAAATTCCCACAAAGTATCCGTTCTTTTAAAATACTGTTTGTTATTTTATTCCAAAGTTCATTAAAACAATCTTTTTACAAAAAGGAATACTAAAATTAGCAACTAATAAATTATTTTTTTTTTAATTCAATATTCTCAAAATCTTGTCTAACAAATCTAAATCTTTTTTTATCTCTTCTTCATTTAGCTTACTAGATATAAATTTTCCTTATTATCTTCTTTATCTATTGATAAAACATTCCAACCATTTTTTATTAAATATATTGTATCTCTGCCGGCTCCATTATCCTAAGTCAATAGCATTTGATGGTTTTATCTTCATTTCTATAAATTTCCTTATTATTATATTAGGTAGTGCATTTTCTGTATTTTATAGTATTTTTTCATATTATTCATAAATTTTATATTCCTTAATATTGCTTTTACTTATCATTTTTACTTTATATTATCTAAAATATTGTCATTGTGTGTAAATTCTTTTAAGCCACACATTTAAATCTTTTTTTTTTAAATATTAAAACTTTATCTTTTTGGTATATCTTTTAAATAATCTGCAATTATAGGTCTTTTTCTTTTTATTATATGTAGCAACATATTTTATAAATGTGAAATCTATTCGTTCTTTACAACCAGGTATTTCCGGTCTTTTCGCTATTACGCATTTGAAAATATCTTTTAAAAACACCTTTTAAATGCATAAATGTTGAGTAGTCTAGCCAAATTATCAAGTCAGCTTTATCAAAACGTTCCTAAGTGTTTTAGTATAATTTCCATCAATAATCCATTTATCTTCATTTGATTTATCAGATATTATTTTATCTCTTTCTGCTTTATCTATTTCAACCCAATTAGGTTCATAATTAATGGCATCTAAATGTATTGCTGGGAGATTTAACTTTTTGATAAAATATTGCATAATGTACTTTTACCGCTACCAGATCCACCAACAAGAGAAATTCGATTATACATGATATTATTCACTCCTTTTCCTATATCTTTTCTATTCATATTATAAATTCTATGTATTCTGCATTTTTTAATTGTTGAATTTCACCTATTTTCTTTTGTTATGTCATTATAATAAAAACTCACAAATGCTTGTATTGCTATGCCATGAGAAACAATACATATAGTCTTTCCTTGATTTTTTATTTGATATATCTTTTATTGCTTCATTCATCCTTTTTGAAACATCTATAAATTCTTCTTGTCCAGGAATTAATATTGGATATTTATACATTTCTTTCCATAACTTTCTTACTAATGGATATTTATTATCTATTTTATTCCAAGACATACCGTCACAAACCCCATAGTTTATTTCAATTAATCTTTCATCTTTGTTTATAATTTTAATATTATTATTTCTAGCAATGTATTTTGCAGTATCCATTGCTCTTCTTAAAGGACTTTACTATATATTACATCTATATTTTTTTTATTACGCAATTCTTTTGCTAATTTTTTTTATGCCTGTCTTTTCCCATTATCAGTCAACTCAAAGTCTGTTATTCCAGATAGCCTATTACTTATATTTCCAACACATTCAGCATGTCGTATTAAAATTATTTTGTTTTCCATATTTCACCTCATTTTCTATACAAACTGGCTTTTTCTATTGTAACTTTATTAATATATGAAATTATACTTTTTGTTATAATTCATTTTAAATGTTACAACTTCATTTGTATCTTCATTTCCTATAATTATATATTTTCCATTTTTTACTACATTAAAATCTCTCGGCGTTTTTCCTTTAACATCAAAATAATTTACTTTTTAGGTATCCATATTTATTAATTTTATATATTGTAATGGTATTTTCACCTCTGTTTGAGACAAATATATACCTTTTATCTCTTCGTATCGCTGAAGCCATATTAATAATATTTTCATTTTTTATTAAGTGTTGTTAATTCCTGTTTTATATGAACAGTATTATTTTTATATTCCATATTTATGATTCTTGATGTATTCTCACATAAAATATAAATATGATTTTTTATATACTAATAAATGTCTAGGTTTATCTAATTTATTCAAGTTAATTGTGTTCTTCAATTCATATTTTGTATTATTTATTGTGTAAAGATAAATTTTACTATTTTCTATATCTACAGCATAATATATTTTTTTATAAATTTTCCTACATTATGTATTTTGAGCTATTATAAGGAATAACTATATGTTCTTTATTTTTATTATTTATTATAAGTATATTACCATTATGATAGCTTCCTGCTATCATATATTTCCTATTCATAAAAATATGAGTATATGAGCTTTCATTATCATATTTATATATACACTTTAAATCTGTATTATATACTGCAATTCCAGCTCTATTACTATTTTTTGACTTTTTTAAAGCTACAGCAATCTCAAATTTCTTCTATGTAAATAAGATAAATATTCTTCCGTTTGAATTTCCTTTACAATAGATATTTCACCCTTTTTTATTTAATTTACATTTGTATAAATTCTTTTTATCACTATATGTTGAAATAAAATATTCATATATATCTCTTTCTTTAACTCGATATCTCTTTTTTAAATATATCATTCAAATCAGATATTATTATATCTTTTATCTCTTTCGGTAATAATCTTATATTTTTATTTTATTTACTGATATTATCTCAGGAATATATGCTCCATATTTTTCAAAATTAATATTAGTCATTTCTTCACCTTTTCCACTTCCAATTTTTTCCTGATTTATATTCAGCAACAAAGAAATACTGCTTTCTCCTTGACTTTCTAATTCATAACATTTATCTGTCAATTTTACTTCTATACCTAATTCTTCTCAATTTCTCTTAATGTTGCTTCTTCTATACTTTCTCCTTCTTCTTGTCCTCCTCCAGGAATTGTATAGTATTCTTCTCTATTTTCATTATCTCCTTTTATTCTTCTAATAACAATTAAACCATCCTCATATGGAATTATTGCTGAAGCTCTATTTTTTTTCATTTATCTTTCCTCCTGTGTTTTTTTCTTTTCTACTTTTTACTTTAGAAATCTCACTTTCTATATATAAATCTAATTTTTCATATAATTCTTCTACTGTTCCATTATTATTTATTACTTTAGAAAATTTTATTCCATTTGGTCTTACTACAATTGTTCCATCCTGTTCATACGCTAGGTCTTTATATTCAAATGTTTCCAATCTTTCCTTTTTGCATCCTTTTTTTTCTAGTTCTTTCAGCCACTTGTTCCATCGTTATTGAAAGGTCTGCCTTTCTATCAGTATATGGTGAGTCTGTTCTTAATCTCTGATATTCTCGCCTTATTCTTTCTTCTTCTGGAGCATCAATATATAAAACTCCTACATTTTGTCGTAATTTTTTGTACAAATATTGGATTTCTTTTACTCCATACATTGTATCCATTATTACTACATCCGCACCATTACTCATCTCTCTTGCTTTTTTGTATATATCTATCCCAAAAACTTTCAAAGTTATTTTTGATTCATTATCATACCATTCATCATATGTTAAATTACATTTTGAATCTCTATATACTGCTGGAAATATATCTCGTATTTTTAAATGTTTTACTTGTTGGTATTTTGCCTTAATATGATTAATTCCTCCACTTTTTCCTGACTCCGATGGACCAGTTACAAATATAAATTGTTGTTCTTTATTATATTTTTTCCATATTAATTCCTCTAATATTTCTTTATTCTTTTTTCTTCTAAAATTATATCTATTGGATGTTTTTGTAAAATTAGATTTAAAATTGCCTTTTTCCTCTTAATATTCTTTCTACATTTTGTCTTCTATTTTATCTTCAATACTTTGTATTAAATGCTGTGTAAGTATGTCAAGCCAATAACTTGGTAAATCTGGTATAAAAAATTACCATCCTGTAATCCTATTATAACAGTCGCTAATAAATTAGTCTTCATTCCAATTTCAGTAAAATTTCTATAAATTGTTCTTTTTTACATTGATTTATATCATCTTTTCTAGTAAAAAGGAATCTTCTTCATTTCTTAAAAATCTTGGTGGATCTAAATCAAATAGTTTACCATCTATCGTAAAATTCCATATTGCAGTTTCTATTCCTATTAATTGTTTACTTGTTTTTTGATATTGAATAATTCTATTAATATAATTTAATATTTTTAAGTATAATCTTTTCTAAATCATTCCATGATTGAATTGTTCCACCACTTAAAAATTTATTTTCCGATATACTTTTAGAAAATTCATATATATCTCCACTCTCATTTTCCACTATACAATAAATATCGTTTAAAGGAATAATATTTTTTAATATTTCATAATTGTCTTTCCATAATTGTATATAGTTTCCTTTATATAATTTTCTAATTTTATCACTGTTTAATTTTTTATAAAAAAACCGCTTTCTATAATACCATTAGCAATGGTATTTGAGGTTCTTATTCTCGGTATGCTCTTACTATCCTTCATTGCATATTCAATTGTCTCTGTTGGTATTTTTTCTATTATATAACTATTTTTTATCATATTCTATCTTTCTTCCAATATTTTGGTTATATCTTTTTTAGATTACTTATATTAATTGCAGATTCGCAATCCTTTGAAACTTTATGCTTGGTCTTACAAGTGGAGAACATTGTTTCATAATTTTCTCTTCATTGTCTTGTGCATATTGATTAATTTTTAGTGAATACAAATCGCTTTCATTTTTTTATTTGATATCTCTTGTAGATTTTATTGGTTCCAAAATTATCTCTGGTATGATTGATAAAAAAAAAACTTATCTCTATAGTAGGTCATATATACATAATTCACTGGTGCAGGACTCATTTTATGTAGTAATAGATTATCAATATCGTTTTACTTTTTATTTCACCCTTTTGTATCTTTCTTCCGTGTGAAATAATCTGTTTCATTTTTGATTCGTACCTTCCTAATATCTTCAATGCCTCTATTGAGTCTACTATGCTTAAATCAATTCTAATTCCTTCTTTTTCTTTATATACTCCTCTTCTATCCTCTATTTGGTCATTTAATAAACTTGCTAAAATGTCATATGGTTTGCTCATCTTTAATTTCACACCCCAATCCTAATTTATCTATATCAGCAATCATAGTTTCTAAATGACCATGAATACCAATTGAGATTTTGATATTTGATTAAAATAAAATATTAATTCCAACAACATTGTATTCAGATTCGTTTTTGATAATTTTAATATGTCTTTCATGATTTGAATTATTTCATCAAATTGCTCTTTTTATAAATCTTGTAAAATTCTCAGTATGTAGCTTTTTTCTATTTTTTAAATAAATCATCAAACCAGCCGGTGTATACGGATGAGTAGGACTATTTTCCCAATTATCATATTTATTAGATATATTTGGTAATATTTTCTGATATAAATTTATCTGAACATAATTGGCAATGTTCAAACTCTTTCTTTTTTTTCTTCATATTGTTCCATCCAATATTTTTTTGCAGTAATTTTTTCTTCCTCTGTTAATGATTTATCATTCAAATAAGCTAAAGCTAATTTATTCATTTTGGCTCTTTTTTATTAGCTCCTCTAATGTACAATATAATGTAGCAAAATAACTATCATCATTTTCCATATCTAAATCAAAAAAAATGTTTTCCTATTCCTAAATTGCTTTTCCATACTCTCCTATACTTTTAAATTATTTGAAATTTCTTCACTAAACTCCTTTCCAAAATTAATTATTTCCTCTTTGTCGTATTCTTTCTTTTGATATCCTTCTATAAATTTTTATAATTAAATTTCTTATAATTAAATTTTTCCGAATATAGCTTTGAATACTTGTTCATAATTTTGAGGACGATAATTATTAATTATTAAAATCGCCTTCATAATCAAATATGTATTTTTAAATATTTCTCTTATTCTCTTCTGAAATTTCTTGATATAGCCACATTCTTTTATATGAATGAAAATGCTCCATCAACCATGTCATATACTGGTCTTGACATTCTTTTATGGTAACTTTTGGTATATATAAATTAGATGAATTATACTGTATTTTTATGTAATTTTCTTGTACTAATAATAAATAATAATAAGTTTTAGGATTATTCTTTTTATTTTCAAATTCCTTTTTACTGTATATCGTATTTCCTATCTTTATATCATATTTTTTGTACAATTTTTTATTATATTTATATATTCTATTTTATAATTTTCTAAGACTAATATAGTATCTATATCACTCCAACCTTCTACAACATGTCCACTAGAGCTGCTACCTATTAATAAAACTAATTTTAAAACATCCCCCAAATTATCCTTCAGTTCAGCTATATATTTAAATATAGACTCTTTGTATTTTATTGGTAATTGAGCTGATATTTTTTCATATATTTCATTCATCTATTATCCTCCTATAATATCAAAAATTATCTATTATATTTTTCAAGCTTAAAAGTATAAACATCTTCTGAAATATTTTCATATAAATAATGTAAGATAAATATACTATAAAAATAATCTTCTTTTTTGTCATTGTTCTTATATCAAATATACAAAAGTATTCTCATTAATAAAAAAAATATATGATTTCTTTTCCTATGTTTATTTCTAAGGTCTCTATCATTTTTATATACTCTTTCATAAAATTGATTCTTATTCTACTTGATTTAATGTTAGATTGTATTTTTTTTTTTTCTTTTATCATTTATCTCATATCTTAAGTCTGGATTAAACTTATCAATATTTTCAAAGACTTTATTATGATTGTAATATGATTTTTGGATGATATTTGGGACAAAAAATAAGCATCTGCTATTAATACTGACCAAAACATTGCAGAGAATTCGCAAATTATTGGATTATATCCTGATGTTGCAAAGTCAAAGAAAATAGGTTTTGTTCCTATATTTAAAGTATTTGGATCTCCTTTGTGATAAAGAACATTCTAATTTTACACTTTTTTTCAAAAAAATTATTAGCTTCATTTATAATTTCTGTAGTTTTTCTAGATTCCATCCCATTAATATTAACATTATAATCAAAAAATTTTTCTTTACTATACCATTTTTTTAAGCCTTGACTTTATTCTTTCTTGAAAAAAATTGCTTCATTGGATATACATTTTTTTATTAATAGTTACTTTAAAACTGCTATTATACAAGTTTACTATTCTATTAATTACTTGTTTTGAATCATCTGTTATTTCTATATCATTTTTTTACTAAAAAATCATTTAATAACCCTTCATTATCACTTTATTGTATTTTCGTATTCATAAATAATAATATAACAGTTCTGCAATTTATATATTTCTATTATTTTATTAACTGGCAATGCATTTTTTATTTTTATATATCCTATTATTTCATTATCAAAATCTTGATTACCTAACATTTTAAAGAAAAAACTTTTTTTTATTACACTTCTCTATAACACCATTAATTGAATTATTTTGAAAATTTATATAATTAATGCTATAATCCTCTTTTTCAAGTAACAATTTAATTTCCTTTTCTGATTTTTTTTTAATAGAATCTGTACTTTCTTTAATACAATATTTAATTTTTCCTTAATATATTTTCTAATAAATAGTGCATTTATTCCTCCAAAATATACTTTAATTAGTAAGACTTCTCCCTCCATCTATATTAAAAAATACTTCCTGTAGCATAATCACTAAAGTCCTCTAATATTACTCTAACAAATCTAGCTATTTCTTCAGGTTCAGCTATCCATCTTAATGGTATTTTACTTATTGTTTCATTAACTTTCTCAATGTTATTAATCAATTTGCATTCATAGGAGTATTACATGCTCCATATGCAATTCCATTAACGGTTATACCTTTATCAATCAATTCAAGTGCCATTTCTTTGAGTTAGCATGGCAATTCCTGCTTTTGACGCATCATAATGATATTTGTTCTTTCTAGGTTTATTATAATGAACTGAAAGCATATTTATAATCTTACTTCCTTTTTTCATTTCTTTGCCTAATATGTTACTACAAATGAATGTTCCATTAATATTTGTATCTATGACACTTTTAAATTCATTTACTTTCATATTAAAAAAGCTATTTTCTGTCTGTTTAGCTGCATTATTAATTAAAATATCAATTCTTCCATACTTAGACATTATAAACTCTTTTAACTTTATAACTTCTCTTTCCATAGTAATATCTGTTTTTACAAACGAGCATCTATTTCCTAATATTTTTTCAATATCTTCACCATTTTTTCTTGTCAATATCTTAATGATTTTAGAAATATATCTGGCTCTATCTTAAAAGAATTAAGATTAAAATCTAACTTATCTCAACAAGATTTGGCAGAAAAATTACAATTACTAGGCATTGAATTAACATCTAAAAAGAAGTCTCAAAAAATTGAAACAAATAATCGTTTAGTTCAATACTTTGAATTATTTGCATTTGCTAAAGTATTTGATGTCTCAGCAGATGTTTTTTAATAATCATTTTAATAAATAGTAGTAAATATTAGATTATTTACTATTTTTTATGTTCTCCAATATCGTTCTTATTCCATCACAAAATCCTATTTTATATTTACTATTTTTTATGAATTTTCATTATCATGTGCCATGATTAAATTTTTCTCTTGTTAAGTAACTTTCTAATGCTTCTATTATTCCTTCCCTTGTATTATTAAAATGTGGTGGTAGATTATTTATTGCTACTAGAAGTTTATCATAATCTACTGGGTAATCTTCTTTAATACTAATAACTTCTGCATCATCTTGATTTTTTTTTTTCTACTATATAATCCTTCTTCTCTTTCTCTAAATATAATATTTATCATTTCATCATCTATATATTTTTTCTATATCTTTAATTTTTTACCATATTTACACCTCCTATTATTTTATTGTATCTCTAATAAAAAAGATTTTTCAATTAAAAATTAAAAAGGGTTTGGGGATTTTTCCCATTTTATGCAAAAAAACCATTTGTGGATACAAATAGGAATCTTGCTTTAATATATTGCTTTAAAGTCTGATTTTTATCTACTTCAATATTTCAATATTTTAATTATCTTTTTTCAATAATTCCCTAATTAGAGAATTTCTGTGTAATCCTCTATTTGCAAAATTTTACATTAGATTTATTAGAGTTTTTCTTCTATTTCTTCTTGTAATAATTCTTCTACCATTTCCTCTATCATTTGATTATATTTTGCTACAACTAAAAATTCATTTTGTGGTTGGTCTTGGATATTTTAGCTTTAGTTTCTTCTCTAATTTATGCTTTTGCTAATTATTTCATCTTCTCTTTCTAATAACTTGTCCATTATTGTTCCATCAATTACTAATTCTTGAAATCTAGATTGATAATTTTCTTCCATATTCTTTTTATTTTTTTATTCCATATTTACCTAATCTTTTTATATACACCACCTCCAATTTGAAATTAATTTAAAGTTAACTCTAAATATTTATTATATAAATTAATTTACAAGATGATTATATAACATTAATTTTTTAAAGGCGAACCTATTTTATTTTTTATCCTCTTATTATTATTTTTTTTATTATTATTGTTATTATTATTTATGTTAAATTTTTAACACTAAGTCATCAAGTTTCTTTACTCCTTGTTGTGCAGTTTTTTGATATCAAGTCGTAAAGCCTGTTTTTAATTTAAAATTTCATATAATTTATCAAAATTTAAAGTATACCATCTTTTTCTGTGGTATCCTTCATATTTTTCGATTATTATCTTTTTGTACTAACTTTTGCAATAGCTTTCCTTTGATAATAACTAGAAATCCCAGTATTGTTGAATATATTTTTCTCTTGTAGAGTAAAAAATCCATTTTCTAACTTATTATGCTTTTTCCCAGTATGAATATTCACTACATAATTCTCCAATCAAAATTGCACATTCTAATCCCAATTTTCTAATTAAAAACTTTATTTACTATGATATAGCCATTATTTGCTAATAAATTTGTTAATGCACTCATCTTTATTTCCCCCATTTCCTTTTATAAATAATTTATATTTACTAATTAGCATTTTTAGTATTCTATATAAATAGGCGAAATGAAATGTGCTATTTTCCCAAAAATTTAATTGTGCAGAGGTAGAATAGTCAAGCCAAATTATTAAATCTGATTTTATTAAGCCTAGCTTGAAGTGTTTTAGTATAATTTCCATCAATAATCCATCCCATTTCTGTTGCTACAGTTCTTTCTGGATAATATCCATTTCGATAATTATTATTATCTGTTCTTTTATTTTTTGAATAACCAATTTTTTGATTCCATTTCAGCATCCAACAATTGTTGAAAAGCAGGGCAAAAAAATCTTTCCATGCTGCATACATATCATTCATAGATTTAATATTTTTTGGATCATTCCTTCTAAAAAAATTCCTCTACTATTTCATTTTTTTTTTTTTCTACTTTTTTTACCATAGAAAAATCCTCCTTGATATTTTATATTTTATCACGGAAGGATTTATTTACACAACTTTTTCTATACTCTCATTCATATACTCACAAAAATTTGACAATCTTTACAGTATATCTTATATATGATCTGAATTATCCTTAGTAACTATTTTAATTTCATTATATATTCCTTGTTCTAATAATTAGTGGCACTTGCAAATTGTTATTTCTTCAATTGATACAACATTCCATTTTTATTCTTAGTAAATTTTTAACTGTTACATTGTTGTTGCAATCCGTTACTTTAACTTCAATAATTGTTCCATTTGACATTTTTTTTGATGTATTTTGTAAAAACGTATACTTGGTTTTCTTTAAATTATATATTCAGTTAGTTGATTTCCACTACCATTTACAATCTCAACCTTTTCAATCTTATGCTTATCATATATATATATATATGTATTTGTCTTTTACCTTTATTGTTGCGTCCCCATGAAGTCTCAGATTTCTGATATACATGTTTGTGTTTGTTTTTCTTTTTTTGTGTTCTGTACTATTGTCTGTAACTATGGCGTAAACATCCGCATTAATATATTTATTTTCTATTGGTTTATAAAAACCTTTGCCTCCATCCTTGGTCGAATCTACTAGATAAAACTGTCTGGATAAAAATTTTACATCTTTTTATTCCATCTTTATCATATACTGTAAGCACTTTTTTTTTTTTATTATAATTTAATGTTGGACTACTATTTTTTCTTTTACCGTTTCTTTCTGTGAAGGATTACTTGAGCCTGTACTTCCACTGTTACCTCCATTACCTTTGGATTTTGTTGCAACTTTCTCTACATGTATCATCCTGTTCTTTATTAATTCTGGATCATTTCCTCCATGGTCTGTTACTTGTATTAAGTATTTCGTTGTGGCTGATGTTGACCTTTTTAAGGCAATATATATGTTATTCTTATTTTTATAACTTGATTTACTTTCATCTATATTTTCGCTGTTGTCTTTTTAACTTGTCCATTTTCATATTTTGTATATAGGTTTTTGTTAAATCATATCCTTTACTTCCTTTTTACAAATATCTTTACGCTCTTTATAGCTCCATCTGATATTTTTATTTTTTGTATATTTTCTCTCTGTGCTTTTTACTACCCTTGGTGATTCGTTTTACTCTCCATGTTTCTGTATTATTTTTTCTGTTTATTATAAAATCTGTTATTGCCTGCACTTTCTCCACTTTTATTCAAAAGTTTTAATCTGTACATTCCCTCTTTTTGCAAATGTAAAAGCTTGTTATATAATTTCCTGTTTTATCTACATCTAACTTAACTTTTTACTATTTATTTTCCATCTATAATTTGATACATTTTTGCACTTGTTACTTTATTTGCTTTGTCTATTTTAAATGTTACTTTATCTTTATTACTTTTATCTACTTTTATGCTTGGTGCAAAACCATTCTCTGTTTTAGCGGTAGGCTTTGCTGTTTTCATCTTTCCTCTTACTTTTACTTCTCTTGTATGCATTAATCCACTAATACCTGTTACTTTTATTTCATAATATCCATATTCATCAAGTCTTTTAATTTTTATTGGCGCTTTATTGTTTTTACCTAATTTTTTTTATGGTTTCATGTTCCTTTTTGGCATCTTTTTTAAATGCATATTGGTTATTGTTATTTTATCTTAGATTCTCCTTTTATATTGTTTTTTTTTTGGGCATAAATTATATTTTCTTCCTTATAGTCATACTACGTCTTTTTAATTTTCTTTTTTTTTTACATATAATCTTGCTATTTTAATTCAAGTTCCTTTTTAATGTTCCGCTGATAAAATTTTTTTATATTGAATTTTATTTTTTCTATTAGTAAATTTTCTAATAATAAATTTAAACACAAAAAAAGGGCGCACTAACCCTATTACAACCTCATGTGTCTTTTAATTTTATTTACGCTACTAAACTTCGTATATTTTCTTGTTTATTCTTTATATGTCCTTTTGCTATTGTTAGCATTACTATAAATGTTAGATTTAACATTAATTCCATTTTCTTTTGTCCTCTTATGAAATGATCATTAAACATGTAATCTCTATCTATTCTACCATTTAGCCTTTCTATTTCTGTTCTCATTTTGTATTTCTTCTTGAACTTTTTACTATCTCTTGCCACTGATGTAAATATTCTATAATCTGTTTCAATGGTATTCTATATATTTTCTTTCCTGTATTATACCTTGTATATCTTTTTTCTTTATCATATCCTAAGTATTTCATCTTTTCATAATTATTTAAGTCTACTATGTAGAATACTTCTCCTTCTTCAGTATGGGCTATTGGCTGATTTTCTATTTCTCTATATTTCTCTATATTTCTCAGTCTTATCCATCTATAAACTATATCTATTATCAGTTACATTATATTCTTCTTTTTATACGTTTGTTTCTTGAGCCATTATCATATCCTGCATCTCCCATTAAGTTTTCATTTTTTTTCTAATTTGTATTGTTTTTTATCATTTTTTGCATTCCTTTTAATAAATTATCTAATTCTGTTTGTTCAGAATTGTTTGCTGGTGTTTTGCTTTTTTATTGGTAATCCATATTTTTGCATCACATATTATATGTATCTAAATCCATAATGCCATTCTTGTTTTTTACTTCCATCTTTCATTTCATATGTCTTACATGAAAAGTTGCTTCATGTTCAGCTCTATTATCATTACATTTATTTGTATTGTTTTTTAGCTATATGTATCTAATGTTTTCTTTCTCTTAAATATTTATATTTTCCTTCACTTAAGCCACATACTATTCTTAATTGTGAATTTCTACTTAATTCTCTTCTAAATGATTCTACACTTCTGTGTCCAAATATTTTCATTGCATAAATTAAATTTAACATTGTTCTTACTGGATAATCATTTCTTCCATTTTTTCTTCTTTTTCAAGCTTTTCACATAATTTATCATCATCGATATTTTCAAAAATATTTTTAATCTTTCTAAATCTCTAAATTTTCTATTTCTCTATATTCAAATATTGAAATTTGTGATATATTATTCATAGATTTTTTCACTCCTTTGTTATGTTTTTTGTTCAAGTAAATTATATCAAATTAGAGTGAAAAAATCACTAAAACAAGCGTTTTTAAATCAAGCGTTTTTTATGTTTTTGATTAATGTATTTTTTTTATTTATCTTATTTTTTTATACTGATTAATGGCTGTAAATGGCTTAACTTCATGTTGTTACATTTTTTATTATTTCGCAAATTTTACACCTACGGATTTAAATTCTCTTATCTTCATATTCCTCTATTTTAAATGTTAGCTCTTTCCGTCTCAACTGTTGGCATCTCTTCTTCTGTAGGAATTCTTCCTAATACTTCTTTTGTAAATATCCTGATAAAGTGTCATAATCTCCTTCTGGAATATGTGATTGTAATAATTTATTTACATCATATATAGGCATTACTTCCTGATATAATATATGTTTTATCATCTATTTTTTCATATTCCTCTTCTATTTCATCATATTCATCATAAATGTCTCCAACAATTTCTTCAAGTATATCTTCCATAGTTATAAGCCCCGCTGTTCCTCCATATTCGTCTACTATTATGGCAATTTGCTTTTTTTTTTGCAGTTCTTTAAATAACTCATTAATCAATTTACTTTGTGAAACAAAATATGCTTCTTTCATTATATTTTTTATTTTAAATGTTTTCTTATTTATATTTTTTATTAAATCTTTTACATATAAAATTCCCTTTAT
>VOFC01002946.1_pt1 | contig 22936 bp, 26 predicted proteins | sample 5384161 | NCBI WGS metagenome assembly VOFC01 (sample SAMN12384722, study PRJNA508395) | human gut metagenome | isolation source: healthy gut B | host: Homo sapiens | reverse complement strand
TTTCAATACGTATTGCTGACAGGAACGTAGGCAATCTGGTTTTGTCCGGCAGAGTTTGATACCGGAAGTACGAAGAATGCGATGATTCTTTTCCGTGCCGGAAGGGGACGATAAACCATTAAAATATCCATTAATGTTTTCTATCTGTGATGTAGTTCTCATTAACAAATGTGATACATTGTTGTTTTTTTTTCAGCAAAGAGGTCCGAAAGAAACGGCGTCTTAAAATTAAATCCAAATGCAAAGATTTTCTTTTGTCTCCAGCGAAGACAGAGAAGGTTTTGTACGATGTGGGCGGACTGGCTCCGCACCGAGATTTCTGAAATATCAGAAATAAGTGAAAGCAGAATAAAAAACATTTTTACAGTGAGCTGGCAGAATGACCGGTTCCATATATAAGGAGGAAGAAATGTCAGATCCATTGGGAAATTTTGTACCGGAATTTATTGAAAAAGAAGTGGAACGTGAGTCAATTGTAAAACTTGCAAGGTTTGATGACAGATCGTATTCCACAGAAACTTGGAATGAAAAAGAATCACAAAGTATGACCGGAGTACTGGGGATTATCTGCAATGTGTACAGATGAGATGGCAGAGATCGCTCTGAAAAATGGGTGTTCGTAAGCCTAAGACATTAGATCAGATGGTAAAACTCACCGGAATGGAAAGAACACATTTAGAGGAATTGTTACAGCAGATGGCTGTCAACGGAGTCATTGAATATAATTGGGAGAATTAAAAACACGTGAGAAACAGTATGTACTTCCAATGTTTGTACCGGAAGTGCTGAGTTTGGAAATATGAACCTTCAGATGTTAGAGTGAACATCCGGAAGTAGGACGTTTCTTTTTCGAGAGAATGAGCCGTTGCCACTGGAAAAAGGTAACACCTATGGTACCGGAAGGAGGAGCCGGCATCGGTATGCTTTTGGATACAAATCTGAATGGAGAACCAGTCTAGCCATCGAGCATATTTCTCACTGGTTAGATGAAATTGGGCTGAAAAAGAAAAACAAAGTACGCAATTCCATGTTGTGATTCCGTTCCAGAACGACTTACGGAGAAGGCTGTGCAGATGACCCGGGAGAATTGTCCTGTTATCGGAAGTCGGTGATAAAAGGCGGGATTTTGTTTTTGAGAACAAACAAAGGTGGACGTTAATCCATCAGAAGAAAGGAAGTGGTGCAGTTCACAGAAAGCAGAGGAGAAATTTGTTCCAAAAGTCGTGATTTTTTATATGGAGATGAAAGAAAAACAGTACAGAAACCATCGAAATATGATGTTCCTGTTCGCGGACATTTCGCTGGGTCTTCTGATTTTACAAAGATCAATCATGTTCCTGAAGGCTTATCCCTGATTCTATTGTTAGGTTAGCCCAGCTCCATGGCTCTGAAGGTATCCCATATTTGAAAGATGTTGTTCAGAAATTGTCATCAAAGAGATGGGTTATGAGATGACTTGTGGAAGTCGGAAAGCTTATCATGCAAAAAGCAGGCATCTGGTTGCTGGCAGTCAGCAGAGATATTTCTGTTAGTGTATGTAACGCTGCTTGCCCACAAAAAATCGGGGGACAATTAGAGTACCGGAAAAAACTCGGCCCATTATTAATAGGAACACTGCTCATCATGGGTGGAAATATTCTGTGCGTGATGCCATGGAGCGGTGATTTCCCATTCGATACCCTTGGCGGAGTGGGAATGGCGGTCTGTTTTGTATACATTATTTATAAACAGTATCTGTTCTCATTTTCCATGCGTGCGACAACAGGTGCCGTATATTTGATCGCAGTAGTTGTAGCGTTTCTTCCAATGATTATTTTGGAGCCAAACATTGACCATGTGATCGGCCAGACGGACAGCTTTACCAGACAGTTTATCACAGTGTTTGTCGTTCTGCAGTGCCTCTGGATGGTGCTGGTCATGAGCTATGCCAGAAAATGGCTGGAGCGTATCCTGTACCAGAAGAAAAAACACATTGTGGAGAGCCTTGTGGAATTTCAGGATATGGCGGCCTCGATCCTGAATAAAAAAGAACTGTACCAGAGAATCCGAAGCACCGTCAGTTCGGCAGTACCGGACTCGTATGCACGTATTTTTGAAAAAAGAGATGACCATTTTGTGGAGTGTACGGCAGACGGAGACCGGGTGCTGGACACAGAGGAGGAGGCAAGGCTGAGGTCATTCTGCGGCACCGGCGGCATTCATAAAAAACCGGAGATCGCAGTTTTTAAGTATGACGATAAAATTTATGGATTTTTATATGTGGAGCTTCACAGAAAAAACAGGCTGATCTATGATGAGGCGGACTGTATCCGGCAGATCGCAAACAGCGTATCCGGCGCATTAAAAAATATCAGTGCCTATGAAAAAGTATATCAGGTGTCCATTCATGATGAACTGACAGGTCTGTATAACCGCAGCTATTGCAGTGAATTTATAAAAAATCTGGACATAAAGGAACATCCTACAGGAATGATATATCTGGATATGGATAACTTCAAGTTATATAATGATCTGTACGGCGAGGAGACCGGAGACCAGATCCTGAAGTGGAGCGCATCCCAGGTGCAGAACCTCTGCAGTGACAAAATGTCGGTATTCCGTGTCGGTTCCAATGAATTTATTATTATTGCGGAAGAAAGCAGAAAAGAAATACTATTGTCGTTTGCGCGGCTGATACAGAATACGATATTAGAACAGAAAGAAGATAAGCCAAAAGTCATCCAGCCGATTACGTTCAGCATTGGAATCGCATGGGACAAAAACATGGCAGAAAGTGCAAGAAAATTATTCCGCCAGGCAAGACGGGCAGCCTTCTATGCAAAAGGAAATGGTAAAAACCATATCGAGATTTACGAGAAGAGTTTTGAGGGACAGAACAGAGCAGGGAGAAAGGTTATGAGCAGGTAACGCCGACGATTTTTTTGCGCTGATGGCAGCAGTTGATGCCAAGGATTCGTTCACCTTTGAACACTCTGAGAATGTTTCCGGGTATGCGATGAAGCTTGCAGCAAAAATGGGGCTTCCAAAGGATGATATCCAGACTGCAAAAGTGGCAGGTCTGCTCCATGATATCGGAAAAATCGGTATCCCGGAAAGCATCTTAAAGAAGAAGGGCAAACTGACAGATGAGGAATACGAGGTAATGAAAACTCATGTGGAGAATTCCATTGAGATGATCCATTTCATTCTCCCGAATAACGCTATGAACTATGTCATTCCGGCGGTTTTATCCCATCATGAACGCTATGATGGAAAAAGGCTATCCGGGCGGTCGGGATCAAAAGGAACGGAAGCATCCCGCTTTGATCGAGGCAAGATCCTTCGTTTCAGGTGAAGGCTTCGTGACAAAAAAGCTTTGATGCAATGGTGTCCCGGAGTATTATGGTTATAAATGGAGGAGTAATTCAGTTTACCGATAGTGACAGAGAGAATTTTTACAGTAAAAAAATATACAGATGAAGAAATAAAGTGTAATTCAGAACAATTTTAGAACAATTTTTAGCAATAACGCTGGTGTTGGTGTTCATGACAGGTTGTGGGAGTGCGGCTGACAAAGAAAATTATGACAGCAAAAGAGTTTCAGAAAAAAATGGAAGGGATGGGACTGACTGTAGAGGATCAGACATCTTCTGCCAAAGATTCAACTTATCATGATTATGAATTAGATATTAAGAGGAAATGTACTGCAGAAAAACACTTGGAACAATAGTAAAGAAGATGATGGAATGGTAATTTATGGTTTATAACAGTTAGTATTTCGTGGAAGGACAATCATATATCGTCAAAAGAGCAGCTCACTTATAAGGTTGAGAAAAAAATATAAAGTTGGAAAGGTTCCAGTTGGAATGCATTCTACATCGGCACTGAAGAGTATTGATATTAATGCCAGTGTCCGTGTTAAGTACAATCCGAATAAACCTAAGCAGAGCTATTTGCCGGATAATAATGGACTTCATTTGGGATAGAGATGGTGTTTGATAATGAATGGGTTATAGATTATTCGGCTTCAGAAAAAATCACATTATCTGGAATATGGCTTTTAGAAAATGGGCAATTATTAGAGCTGTTAAATTTGGGAGAAAATACAATGAAAAAAACTTGAAATAAAAAAAAAACAGAAGCACGGAAAATACATATCAAGAAGGTATTATTGGATTCTAATTTCAGAATAATGAATATCATTTCACTTGTTGCATTTATTGCTATGGTATACGGCATTATTCGTAATCAGAATGTGACTTCTGATGATACGTTGGCTTTGCCAGTAATTTAGACTATATAATCATACCATTATTAATCTGGTTTGTATTTACACTTATTGTCTACTTTACAAGTGGTGCACATGTGTCAGATATGTTTAGTGAAGTATTGGAAGTAAATGATGAAGCGTTTGTTCATTCGAAGAATGAGGCAAAAGGCGGCGGTTATATGGCAGATATTGAGGGTAATGTCAGAGTATATGATATTGTAAAATTTGCAGATATACAATCATGCAAATATGATAACGTAACAAAACGAATAGAAATCATCGCCCCTGAACTTGAAGTAAAAAAAAATTGGAGATAGTATAATAGGGCAGGAGTATGTAGAACTAAATAAGTTTATCTTCTATGATTATTATGAACCGAATTTTTTTAGAAGAATTAAAAGCAAAGAATATTTCAATAACAGAGGAACGTATTAAATATAGAATCAATGAAATGCCAGATGAATACAGGGGATTCGGTGGAGATAAGAGATTTATTGAGGACGCTAAAAATGGGAGGCTGAAAAGGTTTTGAAGCAAGGTTCAAGGATTATTATTTTTATCGCATTAGTGGTAGTATTGGGAAGTGTTGGCTGTTTCTTATATTATACAATACGTTTCAATGTAAGGAGGACAGATGCACTAAACCAGACACGAGGAGATAGCAGACGAACTTTATCCAATGATTGTAGAGCGAGACTTTGATGGAATGACAAAGTATTTTGCAAAAGTAGATGGAACACCTGCCACAACAGATGAAGTAGAACAATATGTTACATCAATGGATGAAGGGTCTTTTTTTGAAAACTACACAGAAGAAGATCAGCCGATGTTTCATGTCTATGGTGATACAAATTACAGACAAATGATAATCGAAATTTGGGATGTGGATGAGGTCCAAAACCCATACACTAACATTTTTTATATAAAATAGATAAACTGTGGAAAATAGTTTTGGAGGAATAACGATGGAAGAACAGGCAAAAAAGAATATCAGATACAAATGAAATCTCAAGCTGGTTTTGATAAGACAGGTTTCTCTATTATAGCAATAGGTTAAGGAGATTTATATAGTATTATGGTTATAAAATGGAGGAGCGATTCAGTTTACTGATAGTGACAGAGAGAATTTTACAGTAAAAAATATACGGATGAAGAAATAAAGTGTAATTCAGAACAATTTTTGAAAAAAAGAAAAAACAGGAGATGTGTTTTTAATCATATTAATGGTGCTCGTGTTAATAAGGTGTTTGGCTTGGAAAATCAGATGTGTTATAGACATTGCATTGGCCACTCTGATATACGTGGATTGGTTACCTACAAAGGTCAATGGTCCGCCGTGAGCTCTATCGTCTATTCGCGTGGATCACAGATTTCTATGTGCCAACATAGTTACATCGTAGATAGCTCGAACCTCGAAATGGCCGAAGCCCTTTCAGGATGTCTTCAGTTGTTACTTTTATTACTGGTCAGATGTATGTGGCGTAAAGCCACCTTACAGCTGCTTGATTACCCACTATAACAGTGGGATGATGATGTCAAGGCTGCAAAGCACCGCCATCGGCGGCCTGGTCTTGATATCGTCAGCACGGTGTTATACCTGTATCAGGCGATATGTTCCGTCATCATGCCCCACATGAAAACAGGCAAGCTCACGTGCAATCGCTGTTTTAGCTACATTGGGTTTCTTGCTTTTTCCAAGAACCATTTTGTAGTATCGGCGCCTTAAGCGTTCATTGGCTTTATCTGCATAAGCAATAACTTGTGGCGAATTTCCGGCTTGACGTGATTTCAGTTCCTTGGATTTGAATCCTATCTGACCACGGCATAGCATTGAGAAGCTTCTGTAAGGAGCATACGGACATGGCGATTTCCGGCTTTGGTAATACCAAGCCTTGTCTGTCCGTCACCGCTGGAATCCTCGCCCGGAACAAGTCCAAGGTAGGACGCAAAAAATTCTGTGCAGACGCAAAACGCTGAAAATCACCTCACCAACCTCGACCAGAACAGATAATGCGGTGTGAGTCTTGATACCGATGAAACAACAGAGTTTCTTAACCGATTCTCTGTATTCATCCTTAGAAGCAAGTTCCTCAATGCGCTTATCCAACCGTTCAACCTTATCACTAAGAGTAGTATAGGTCAGCAGATATTCGTCGAGGATTTCTTTGTAAAGTGCCTCAGGGTTCAATGACTTAAGCCATTTGATGTGTGCTGCTGTCCAGTGGCTGTTTCCATCATAGCGATAGTTGTGGCGAAGGCAAAACGCTAGTATCTGCTGCTTGACCTGCTTTTGCAAATCGGAAAGAATGGGAATTTATGACATAGCAAAGCTGACGTAAGTCCAGAACCTACGCAAATGGGGGAGATATGAATAGCTCTTTATTATGCGATCCGCTTTACAGCTTTAAGCTTACGATAGGATTGCCCCTGTGCCGGTGGTGATTGCCGCAACAGCAACCGCTAACAGACTTATATGGGCAATTGTATTCAAGTTGGTAACAGATGATTTATTTCTTACCCACATACGTTCCTGCCCTGTATTTTTGAAACGTGAATTGTATCTTTCACATTCTGTACGAAGAGAGTAATTACTTTTGAAATATTTGCTGTCTCTGTCGACGGAGAGTCTTAAATCATCGGGAATGGTGATGTATTTTGTACAGCCGCGATGCTTCTTGCCGTTGTAAAAATTTTTGTGATGGCAGGGACAATCAGCGTCTTTGCTTGATTTTAGTGGGCAGCAGAATTTTTGGCGTGTACGTCCATTATCAGAAAATTTACCATCCTTCCACATGGCAAGCCCGGCATCGCAGACAGGATTTCCCTGTGGAAGAAGTTTTGGATTTTTGGTGGATCGTTTGTTTAATGGAATAATACATTCGCCTTGGTAGAGTTCCTGTACCTGATTATAGATATTTTTAACATCATAGCCTTTATCAGCAAGAAAGGTACATTCGGTTATCGGCAGAAAGGTATGTGTGTCAGCCAAAATATCAAGCGCAACAGTGGAATCATGGACATTGGCGGTAGTGGTCAGTTCATAAATGGGAAGACCTGAAATACAGTCAACAAGGACGTGGTTTTTGTAACCCCAGTAGAATTCATACTTTTTCTCGTTTGTTTGGTTAGAAGCAGTATGTACGCCAAGTTTGCAATCAGTATCTGCTTTGGGCTGGTTATCAGGCTTAAATTTGTTGGATATAAAAGATTTAGGATTATTCTGTGAAGTGTTTGCAGCAATCGGAGTAGAGTCCAAACCAATAAAAGATGTATCAACAATACCTTGTTTCGAAAGATAAAGAACTTGGGATTTCATAATGGATGAAAGTACATCGTTATCAAGCTGTTTTAGAAAACGATTAAACGTCCAGTAAGAAGGCAACGGAGCAGAAATATCAAAACCGCAGTAATGGGCGATTAGAAGGTTGTTGTTAAGATAATCAACAAGATCCGTAATCATTGAAAAGCCTTCACACTTCATAACGATAAACGAACAAATCATGGCATGATTGGAAAAGCCTTTTCGTCCGGTTTTAGGGAATTCAGGGACAAAGGATAAATCGAGATTCAGAAAAAGTGAATCGTAAAATTTTGCAACTGGTTGTGAAGTGAAAAGACGGATGTCTTTTCAAAATTTCTTGACGATAGATAACAATCAGCTCCTCTCGGTGAATTGATTTTGACAACTTAATTATACCATTTGGAGCTGGTTGTTACTATAAATTAAAAAAAAAAATTGTCGGGTACGGATATAAAAACACAAGAGAATGGACAAGGCAAAAAAAAAAGAGAATTATTTTTATTGACATTTTTGCTGCTATACCAGAAGTGGCAGCATTAATTGCATTGGTAGATAGTTTGTTTTCTAATGACGATGATATAATTTTAATAGTTAGGAGGTGTGTGGTGTAGTACAGCATTGATACCATTGTGTGTAGCAATAATCTATTATAAGATAATTAGAAATAATTCAAGCGTATCATATGAGATGTATAAAGAAGAACAACTTTTTATGATGATGAAGGCTTTACATTTTCTTTTACAGATTATGGTGGTGCGCCGGGTAATTGGACATATCAAATTAAGTATAAAGAAATAGAAGACCTTATTGACTATCCTAATATAAGTATGATCAGGATAATAGGACATTATCCATTTGAGTTATTTCAAAATGGAAGAGTATCAGTTTATAACAGGGAATGTTCAGATGAAATTAAGGTTTCAATAGGTTATTATTATGACGCTTTTGATGAGTTTAAACGAACTTTATCTGAAAAATCAGGATTGACATTTGAAACAAAAAGATTATTGATAAGGGATTGTATATACAAATCATGCAATGTAGTCTGGAGGAGCGTATGGAAAACAAGATTGAATTTATTAATAAAGTATACATGGGGAAAGAAACGAAAAGTGGGAAAAATTGCAGGGGTTTTTTTTGCAATCGTTTTAATTGTCTTTTTTTATTGCAGGAGGAGTCGGTGGCATATCAGTATCCATTTTAGGCTTAGTGGTATACAATTTGACAATACAGGTGGAAAGAAAACAAGTACCTATATTTTAACGGTAGCATTTTTTGAAGTGGATTCTGAAAATTCATTTGACAAATTTATGACAATTCAATGGGGAAATAAAAGGAATTTCCTATAGTGAAGAACTAAATTCGAATGGAAAGGGAGAAAAAAAGACCATCTGGAAAAGTGAAAAGAAAAGAACGTTCACCTCGAAAAAAAGCGATTAGGATTAATGATAGCAAAAAAATTTATTCATTTGTTTATGACATATGGGAAAGCAAAAGGTAAAAAAAGAGTGAATATATTTGAAGCGTCCATACCATTGTCTGCCGGTATCAAGGTGGCTGAATGTTTAGATTCAGCCACCACATTGTGGCGGCTTGTTTCCTTTATGTGTTAGAAGAAATAGTTTCTACTTCCTGTTGGGATAAACCTGAAAATTTTGCAATCTCTTCTATAGTAAATTTGTTCGATTGCAGCATCCTTCTGGCAGTTTCAATTGCAGCATGGTTTTGTCCTTCGGAAAATCCAGATTCACGACCTTCGGAAAATCCAGATTTATGTCCTTTGAAAATCCGGTTTCATGTCCGGATTTTTCACCATCAGAAAAACCGGCTTCATACTCAGCCTTTCGCAATTTCTTCTCTTCCAATTCTTTATCATATTCAAAGATACTCATACTGATAACCTCCGCACGATTTTTGGAAAGAAATTCTGCAAGAATCCCTTCCTTTATGCATTCGTCAACAGCACATTCTACAGCCTGATTCAGAGACATGTTGGCAGCATAGTGCCGTACTCTGGCGACATATTGCGCATATTCTTTCAAAGTGCTGCAATGTTGCATCAATTCAGCATTATGTCCTTCGTTTACATTTAATACAGTGACAGTCAATTCAAGCTTTAGTTCGCCTGACAGATTTTCAAATGCTGAAGAAAGCTTAAGTTCAGTGCAGTCAGATAATATCGTTGAACCATTATAAAACTCAATAAAATTCGGAGCAGGAATTTTTTGCAAAGTAGAAGAATAGAGAGATTTCTTATCCACGAGTTTCTGATATTCGTTACTGATATAGAATAAATCCCGAAGAGGGATATTTGGATTGTAGGTTGACTGGTGCTCGTACAGATATAAATTAGTATCAATGATAAATGCCAGGTCATTTTTCATACCCATGTAAATTGCATTTTCTAATGTGACGATTTCCAAGTCATCAGGATTTTTATAATCTCTCTGATTTACTGCGTTGTAGAGTGAAAGCAGGTTCTTACGGTTGGAAAATAACATCCGAAAAACGGTGTCCTTTATAATTCCGGTTGGCTGCGGGAACTTTAACTGTGAAAGTTTTCTTTGTGTTTTGTAGTTTTCTTTTTTGTTTTGCCATAAATGATTCCTCCTGAGATCGGCGGGGCAGTTGGAAAACTGTCCAGGCAGGAGAAATCTATATTTCTGATATCCGTCTCCTGCTTTTAAATTAGTTAATGGGTAATTGAAAGCATAGATACGAATGAATTACGGAGATTATCAGGGATAATCAGCCGTTTCCAGAATATAGATGGCAAATGCACCATAAAGATTTTGTAAAATATGCTTTCTGTCATTGTAACATGAGAGATAATTGCAGGCAAGAAGAAATTTACAACTTTTTGATGAAGGTTTTGATGATTTTAAACGAACTGTATCCGAAAAATCAGGAGTAAAGTTTGAAACAAAAAGAGCATTAGAGAATAAGAAAAACACTGAGACAGGAGAGGTATGCGAGTGCAGTGGAAAGATTGGAAAGGATGGTTGCATAGATTCGCAGGACTACACATAGTTCACCTTGAAAAGAAAAAAAACGGCAAATTGTATAATTGCCATAGGAATCATTATCAGTTCCGATTTTTACATGATTGGAACTGATATAAGAGTCGAAAGCTGCAAATGAACTGCTTGGTCAGCAGACACTAACTACGAACAGCGTCAGGACGTTATCGCTTGATATATGAGGAGTGAGGTACAGTATTATGAGAAACTTGAGAAGAATCACAGTATTATGGTCATGGTATGTCTTATGATAGGAGGAAGTGGATGTATGGGAATTTTTGATTCAACAAAAAGCGAGGTTCGCATTGCGAAAAAAGTATTAAAGGAAAAATACAATGAAGACTTTGAAATCATTTCACTGGGAGGACGTGGGGGAACACTGACGAATGATACCTTTACTATAAAATGTTATCCGGTATCTGATCCTGACTGCATCTTTAAAGCTGAGATATAAAAAGAGGGGGAATTTTTATCCGATTGTTGGAAGAGATACAACAATTGGGTATGAGAGTATCTATTATTTAACACAAGAGCAGTATGATGATGCGGTAATAGGTGGAAAAGTAAGGATAAGTTTAAAAGGCAAATAATGAAAAATAGCAATTGCGTGCAGGTAAGATGAAACTCAAATCGAATTTGCAAATGAGAAATTTGTGTTTTATGAATAATAAAATAGAAAGTGAAAGAGATGGAATGAAAAAAGGGTATCAATATAAAAAATGTAATTGTCAGTCTTGTTTTTTTAATCATTGGGATAGGGATGTTACTATTTGTATTATTTGTGGTTCTTCCGGCAATGACACATAATGCAGAAGTATGTACTTTAGAAGTTGAGGCGGTTGTTATAGAGAATGAGCCTTATTGGACAACTACTGGGGATGGAGAGTCTGTACGCAGGTATAGACAAATTGGTGAATATACTGTTGATAATAAAAAATTACATTGACAATAACAGACCAAAAGACAGATCCAGTGCCAGAAGGTACAAAAATAACACTTTTGGGTTAACCCTGATAATCCGTACAATTTTATAAATAGCAGAGAGATAAACTTGATTGATATTGTTGTTCCGATTGCAATACCAATTGGTATTATGTTATTTGAGTATTAGGTTTGGTTTTTAATTTGAAAAAAGAAAAATAAAGGAAAAGGAATAACGACATCATGGAAAACGGTGCAAGCTTATTAAAAAAGCTAGGTATTATATTTTTAGTGTATAGGAACTTTGGGTGTTTCAGGTAGTCTGATTTTGTGTTTCATAGTCCCATCTTTGTGGTTGTTTTCAATTATCTTTGGCAGCGTTCTGGCAGTTTTTTTAATCGTTGGAATAATTTGCATGATAATTTATACTACGAAAAAAGAAAAAAGAAAAATTAATTGCAAATGGAAAATATATTTACGCAGATATTGTCGATATTGATGTAAATGTATATCAGAAAGTACAGATAGACCGTATTTCAATGAATCCCTATTTTGTTGTATGTAAATATGTGGAAGCAAATGGGAAAGAATATCTGTTTAAAAGCAAGTCACTTTTATATAATCCATCGGCTTTAATTAAAGAGAAGCAATTAAAGATTTATGTCGATTTGAAAAATCCAAAGAAGTATTATGTAGATACAAGTTCTATTTTGCCGGATTCGGCAGTTTTACATAAGTTTAAGTTTGATAGTAGAGGAAAAGAACGTGCTTTACTGAAAGAAGGAAATTATGTAAATGCGGTAACCTGTGGGGTGGAACTTGTGGGAAGAATAAAGGTTAACAGTATTGTAAAGCCAATGTTTTTGAAAGTTACAGATAGTTTAAGTGAGCAGTTTAAAACCTTCCGGTTGATGAAAAAAACAGAGCATTTATGGGGTATACAGTGTTATGCCGATATGATGCACCGGATGGGAAAATACATATTTTTGCATCCAGAGGGCAGTGGGGGGAACCTCAAAGAGATTATCAGGGAGAAAATGTCAGAGTATATTATAGTGGAAAAAATTATGAATCTTATCATGTAGATCTTAATTCTATTGGTTTATAAAAATTAGCCTGAATTATTCATGGAACAATAGTTTAAGCTGTCAAGGTTTGTTACAATTCTCTTTCAGCTGAATATTGGGTACAGGACTAACAGCGGTAACGGATATTTATGATAATATTTATAATGAGGACGTTGGAGAGTGGTTTTTACTCCGCAAACGATACAGGTACATTAACAGATTTTACAATAGATTTATCCTACGCTGCATATTTTCGGTTGCTTTTTTATATTCCTTTGCAACATACTGGCTGCCACGATCCGAATGGATAATTAATGGTTGATCAATATTTCGGCGAGCTTTGGCTTTGTTTATAGTATCAATCACGCAGGATACTTCCAGTGTTTCTGAAAGTGTCCAGGCTATGATTTTTCTGGAAAATAAATCCAGAACACCAGACAGCATTCGGGCGGTCAGGATTAAACTGTTCATCAAGGATATTTTGTAATTCTGTGCTGAAATCAGAATCTTTTGTGGTGATTGTCCATGGTTTGCTCCACTGAGCACTGATTCCCATTTGGCGCATATATGTACCAACGGTTCTAAAAATATTGTATTATTATGATTTTAGAGACGAGTGTGTTTATTGTATTGATGGTGGAGAAACATCAAAAAATGCAGAGAAAGGAGCAAGAAAAGGTGGATATTATGGAGGTATTATAGGCATTTTTTTATCCAGTACTTGGAAAAGCAAGTTATCATTTGCCGAGTGGAATGTTGGCTTGCATAAAGTGTGTTAATGGGGCTGGTAGCCGCAATCTGGGTTGTGAATTATTCATTAAATTATACCGAAAAACTTTTTTTAAAGGAAAATGCATTGAAACTTTCTGTAAATGAATGTTGGCAATTATATCGTGATGGAAAGAAGTTTCGTATAAAGTTTTTCTGGATAAAAATGTTGTTTTTTATATTTGAATGTATTTATTTAGCAGCTTTATTGAAAACGAGCAGCAAAATTTTGTTTTGGATAAATGTATTGTTATGTTTTAGTACTATTTATATGTATATATATAGAACGGCCAATTTGTAAAATTTGCTTTTAAGAGAAGAATGAGGCGGCGAAACGGATGATAATAGAAAATGGTGATTCAAAATTTACAGAGGAAGAAAAAGCAAAATCTTGTTGTACGAGAATATACGAGTGAAGAAATAGAGAAAAATAAAAAATGCGTATGTGAATAAAAAGCACAAAAAGTGTTTTCCACTAATAGTCCTAATAGTGTTATGCAGTATTTGTTCTTATATATTACCCGCCATGTCATATGCAGTTGATATTGTCATGGTTATCATCTTTTTTGTTTATCTTAACGATAATCATAAATATATTGAATTATCGGATTGCAAAAAGATGGCATTACATAGAGCTGGTTGTAGATAAAAAGCTTCCGATAGAAGCAGAAAGCAGGGATGCAGGAGCATCGGATGATTCATGCATGATATATCATTATCCGGTGGAAGGAAGAGACAGTACATCGGGATATGCAAGTATTTTTATATAGGAAAAGAAAAATATGAAAATGTTGAAGTCGGGGAAAAGATCAGGATTACCCAATGTTAATATGATAGAGATAAAGGGACATTTTGGGACAGAGTTAACTCGAAATAGAACGTCTATAATGTACAATGAAAATCGTGAAAAGGAAATGACAGTATCATAGTTCACCTTGAAAAGACATAGTGTAAATTGTATAATTGCAGAATAAACATTTTAAAGACACGGAAATAGACAATACAGAGGGAGCATGACACATGGGACGATTTCTTAATCCTGATTACAGTGCATTTGAGACAGCGTTAAATTCAGAAATTTATATTGATAAAACAGGTTTGCTTGCGTATACCAATAAAGTGATCAATACAAAGCAGGCGTTTATCTGCAACAGCAGACCGCGTCGTTTTGGAAAGTCTGTCACAGCGGATATGCTTACAGCTTATTACAGCAAAGGCTGCGATTCAGCAGATATATTTGCAGATTATGGAATTAGCCATGCAGGGGATTTTAGACAGCATTTGAACAAATATGATGTCATACATCTTGATATTCAGTGGTGCCTTGCTCCAGCGAAGGGAGCAGCAGGAGTTGTTTCTTATATTGAAAAAAGTGTCATAGCAGAATTAAAAGAAAAATATCCGAATATTATTTCGGAAGAAACGGTATCTTTGCCGGAAGCAATGTCAGAAATCTATACTGTGACCGGAAATAAATTCATTGTAATCATTGATGAATGGGATATTCTGATTCGTGACGAGGCAAATAACAGGGACGAGCAGGAAAAATTACATTAATTTTTTCTGCGTGGAATGTTCAAGGGAACAGAACCTACCAGATTTATCAGTCTGGCGTATCTGACAGAATTTTGCCAATCAAGAAAATGAAAACGCAATCTGCACTCAACAATTTTGATGAATTTACAATGTTAGATGCCGGGGCACTGGCTTCTTATATTGGGTTTACGGAGCTGGAAGTTGAAAAAACTCTGTGATAAATATCATAAAGATTTTGCAGAGGTAAAAAGGTGGTATGATGGATACGTGCTGGAAAATCAGCAGGTTTATAATCCGAAAGGCAGTTGTCAGTGTCATGCTGCGCGGAAATTTCCAAAGCTACTGGTCGCAGACCGGAACATATGAGGTTGTGGTTCCACTGATCAACATGGATTTTGATGGGTTAAAACAGGCGGTTATAGAGATGGTTTCAGGTTCGACAGTAGAAGTAGATACCGGAACATTTCAAAACGATACGGTAAGCTTTTCTAGCAGGGATGATGTGATAACTTACCTGATCCATCTTGGATATCTGGCATATGACCAGAGAAAACAGTGCGCATTTATTCCAAATGAGGAGATACGGCAGGAACTTTTAGCGGCAACAAAGAAAACGAAATGGAATGAACTGCAGGAGTTTGAATATCAATCCGAGCAGTTGTTAGAGGCTACTCTTGATAGAGAGGAAACGCTGGTTGCAGATTATATCGAACAGATTCATATGGAGTATGCGTCAGCAATTCAATATCATAATGAAAATTCATTGAGCAGTGTTTTGACAATTGCGTACTTAAGCGCCATGAAATATTATTTTAAACCAATTCGGGAATTGCCGACAGGGAGAGGGTTTTCAGATTTTGTATTTATACCGAAAGAGGAATACAGAGTAGATTATCCTGCACTCGTAGTCGAATTAAAATGGAATAAAAGTGCACATACAGAATTACAACAGATAAAGGACAAAAAGTATCCTGAATCATTGTTGCAGTACACTGGAAATATACTTTTAGTGGGCATTAATTATGATAAGAAAAGTAAAGCACATGAATGTGTGATAGAAGAATATAAGATGAGAGAAATGATCCGAATGGAATAAACAACGGATGGAAACGGATAACATTTCTGCAATTTAGACAAACTCAAATAAGGCAAAAGAGGAAATGAAAGTTGGCTGAGAGAGGAACAATTATTGAGGGAAAATACGAGGTTCAAAAGATCGAAAAGGTGGGAATGTCAAAAGTTTACCTATGATGGACAAAAAACCTGAATAAGCAGGGCAATCAAAGAAATGAGAAAAAGATAAGAACAAGAAGTTGTAGTTGCAAGGTGGCGGAAGCAAAACATGATGAAAAAACTGATTTATCTGTCACTGAATTGTAGACATTATCGAAAAAGAAAATGCAATCTATGTTGTCATGGATTACATTGAGGGAGAAACCTAAGCAGTATATTGAGTAAAAATAAACTGGTCGTGAAGCTGTAATTGAGGGCAAAGTTGAACTATGCAGGGTATTGGATTATCTGCATACGCAGAATCCGCCAATTATTCACCGATATGAAACCGGCAAACATTGTTACCGAATGGAAATATCAAGTTAATTGATTTGGTATTGCGAGGAATACAAAAGAACAGAATCTGCAGATACAGTAAGTCTTGGAACAAAAGGATATGCTGCGCGCCGGAGCAGTTTGGAGGAAAAGGTCAGACGGATGCCAGAACAGACGTATATTGTCTTGGCGTGACGCTATACCATTTACCTGGCCGTGACAGAATCCATGTGAACCTCCTTATGATATATCCAATCCGATATTGGAATCCGCAGTTGTCCAGTGGATTGTAGCAATCATTCAAAAATGTACCAGTTAAAACCGGAAGACCGTTATCAATCATGCAGAATTGTTATGCGCGTTAGATCACGCGATGAGATGGACGAGGGTATCGAAAGAAACAGAAAATAAGCTGAAAGTTTTTTTTTTATTACGCGGGTTCAGCTATTTTTCTACGATTGCAGGGTGTGTATGCAGGGAATGAAGGGTTCAGCATGTGAACAACAGCGATTATGATAATAACATCAAGCAGGCAGAATTATCTGCGACAGATGAGGAAAAATCGGGATTATTATGCCAAAGCAATAGATATTCTGGGCAATTCGGGAAGCGTATTTTGGAATAATCGAGGCATTTAAGGATGACGCGGTCTTTTTCATTGGAAGAAGAGGAATTCAAAAGAAAATAAACAGTAATCTGACTGTTTTTGCAGCAGAATAGCGATTATGGGGGATCTTAAGCTTTTGAGATAGGAAAATTATACTGGTATTACTACGATTATGGAAAAAAGAAAATTCAGACAATCAGATAACCAGAATGAAAAGTGCGATTCAGTGGTTTGAGGCGGCATGTACTTATGGCGGTGAGGACAGCAGTTATTATACGATTGCCAAATGTACCGTGATATAGGACAGTTTAACCGCGATATCACACTGAATGTGCAGGAAGCATGATAAGGGAACCTATCTTTCCATATTTGGGAGAATATAACACAACTCGTAGCAACCGTATCTGAGAGTCAGGATGAGAATGAAATATGAAATCTGGAGAGTATACAAACTGGCAATGAATGCTGTGGAAACTTATGCAAAAGAAAATTTAAGGCAGATGACGTAGCACACAGGAAGATATGAAAGCGTTGCTGGAACAGGCGAAAGCTGGTACAGGAGCAGGTTGATACGACAACAGACAAAAACAGAAGAAATGAAAATGATATTCTAAAGCGTTTGCAGGATGCAGGGCAGCAGTGGAAAATGCATATGCAAAAGATACGGAGGTGAAAGCATCATGAATGCAGGTGCTTTACAACTCCATATCCATCATTGCATTTTTCAGTAGCAAGGAGTTTAACACTGATATCCATTTATCTTTTTTAAAATGGATGTACGGGGAATCATAAGATGATCTTAGTGGTAAATCGGCAGAACGTCAGATTATGGCAATGCGAGAGGAAAATAACAGACAGAAAAATCCATTGTCTAAAGAAGCACCAAAACATCTGGAGAAACAAGGAAAGCAGTCTTGACAGAACGCACAACAGTGAAATTGAAAATGATGAAAAAACGGAGGTTCTTCTTAAGATAGATGAATAAGACTACATTGCAGGGAAGAAATACTATACCGCTTCAGATGGTTGAGGAGGAAAACAACTGTTTTAGAGGAAACTACAACTGTATTACAGGAAGAAGAAACAGTTGTGCTGGCTGAAAATGTAAAAAAAACACAGATAAAAGGTATGAACTGGTTTTGAATGAAATCATCATACATACGCAGGAGATAATTTAGAAAATGGAAATGTTTTGGAGAACAAAAGGAAAAAAGAATTGCAGCATGGTTAATGATCGCATTAATTATGGCAACAACGATACCATTTGGAAGTATCAGAGCATCAGCAGATAACACTGCAACAGGTGAAAAGTGGTACAGTCAAATCACGCAGCAGGTGATGGTTCGGATGATGCTGATAGCAATGGAAGAGCATATGCAGGAGCAAAGTGACAACATACCCTAATGGCGATACGAACTGCTGTGACTAAAGAAGTGACTACGAGGAAACGATGGAAAGTTTATACATTCCCATAGCTGATTGGACATTAAAAACTGGTGACAAGTATGTGGTTAAGATTGATCCAGCAGATAATGATAAAGATACATATGACAGTTATTCTGAAGAGGAAGCGGTCACAGATGATCAGGTAAACACTAAAAGATTGAGTTAGGTGCAATTACACTTAAAAGAAAAAGTCTGTTCCATATTCAGTTACTGCAAATGTAGAAACTTCTGATAATTCAGCAACAAGTGATGCAGGAAATGTAGCAGTAAAAAATAATGTAGTAACAGCAATACCAAAAGGAAGGTTATGAAATCACTGCTGTAACAGTAAAAAAAGAAACTGCAGATTGAAACCGGATGGAGAAACCAACGATAATTGGTGGAACAAGAATATAAATGCGAGCGGTGCATTTGTATATGAAGAATTTAAGGATGAAAAACATTAGATGCAAATTACACATTTACAATCACATTCGCAAAGAAACAGTTCACAATCATCTATAAAATCAGTCAGAAATGGAAAGCTAATTTAAATAGTGGGGGCGCAGGATGATACTGATAAAGTTGAAATTAAAGCTGAGCAAGATAGATGGCAAACCAGAAGGTTCCATATACAAATGATGCGTACAAAATAAAAAAGCAGCTGTTACAGACAGCAAGTATCATCTCAAAAGCTTTATGGTGATGGCAGTGAAATACTTAATACAAAGTGAAATAGATAATGCATTAAAAGAAAAGAATATGTATTCACAGATGGAATAACACGGAACATCGTATAGAGGTGACGGCAGAAATTGATATACAGTTTCTGCGACATTTAATGATGGAGGAATTGTTGAAATAAATGGTTTCAGTGAAAAAAAGTGTTTCTATGTCAGGAAATTGCTGTAAAACCTAATGAGGTAAGACAGTAAAAAGTTTTCAGTTAATGATAATCCTATACCAGAAAAATGGCATAACAGAAGATAAAAAAGATGGAACAGCAATCTATCAGATTAAGAATGTAAATGGTGACCAGAATGTAACTGCTGAATTTGAAGATATTTCAAAATGAAAATAAAGATTCGTTGGCTCTTGCAGGTCTGAATCTGTTAGATAGTGGAAATAATCAAATAACAGCGGATGAGGATGGAAACTATTATTCATCATCAGCCATTTTAAAACTGATGGTAAAACTAAAATCAGTCTTTCGCAATGGGGAGGCAAAACGCAATTAACTTAACGGAAAACAACTATCATTTCATCAGTGTATAAAGGTGGAATTATTGGCAGAGCAAAATAAGTCTCAATCCGTCTGTGAAAACGATTGATACAACAAACCAAAAACGAAACCCTGAGCATCATGAAAACAATTTGAAAATGGAAACAGACACGGCGGTGGATATCGCTGTGCATTGTGCCGTGACAAAATTGAAAGGTTCATTGGGCAATAGAACTTACCATATTAAAATGGAATCAAAACAGAAGCAGTATTAAATGAAATGGTAAGTTTGAAATAAGCGGCATTCAATTGAAGAGAAAACCAGAATCATCATGATTGCACCATGTCATTGACAAAGCAAATCAACGTTCACAAGCTGAGCATACCGACAGCACCTGAAGTGTTCTGATTCCTGTTGATATAATAAAAATACAAGTTTGTAATTATTACAAAAGTTACTGCGAAAGATGGGCGTAAAAGACAGCAAATCGGATTATTATCCGGCAGTTGGTGGAAAAGAAAACGCACAGCGATGATGGTACAAAAGTGTATACGGGAACCAAGTACACAAGTGGCGGAATAAGTGATGCAACGATAGTTAAGGGATTCCATTAGCAGTATTTTGCAAGCCTGAAAGAGGTTCATATATCAAAAGCAGTGGACGCATTGGGCAATGAGAGTAAGGCATATAAATTCACAGAAATTACGAATCATAAATTGTATTTCATCGGATGTTTTAATGCTAAAAAGAGATGCACCTATAATAAAGGCACAACACAGCAACATGGAAAACAAAAGATGGAAAGACAGAGTATTGCGCTAAGAGATCCCAGTGATTGTATGCGAGGTTACAGATCAAAAAGATCAGACTAACGGAAAGCGGCCCGCAAAGTTGGCGAAATCGGTGGACGCAAACGGAGATGAACTTGCTTCGAAGACAAAGAACTTTGTGGAAAACATTACCAGTAGTGATCAGATTGCGGAGATTCTACCGGCAAACATTCAGAAGAAGGTGAAGGTTGTAATACAGTTGTCACCATACGGACACATCGCTGAAATGAAACAATTGATTAATAAAAACAATCTGTCTTGGATAATATAAAGCCGATGTTGCGGATTTAACATTAAGACGCATTGGGTAACTCTTTAAATATTTTTACCGGTATCATGGCATCACGTTACCGTAACAGCAGATGATTTAATAATGGTCAGTACCGTCAGCCGGACTGAACGAAAATTACATTATATGTAGGTGGCTGAAGCTTATCATATCAGACAAAGCTGGTCGAGATAATACAGCGGTATTTGGACCCCGGCAGAGACTGCTTAATATGACGATAAAAAATCAGCAATAGTTACGGATAACGTTGGCAACCAGTCTGAAGCATACTCTGCATGATGTTAAATCTAAATGTGAAAACAGCAATTTAATGATTGAACAGTGAAACCGACCATTACATCTGTTTTATCGGCAGAAGGATATGTTGGAAAAATGTAACCATCTATAACAACAGTGATACTGGAGTCAGCATTAAAGTAGAAGATAAAGATTCTGGAATTTATAGTGTGAAAGCTTCCGTTAATAAATATGAGTTAGTGAACGTTTCTATCCGGATCAAAAACGGTTACGGAAAGAGATCAACACGAAGCCATGCTGTCATTAATGACACCAACAGCTATGATACAGTAATTACAGCCATTACTGCTGAAATGAATATTCCAAAAACACAGCAAGGATATTATAGTTCCGGGAAATTTAGCAATTGATATGGAAGAAAAGGAAACAAAGAAGCAGATAAGTGTTTCATACAGAGATTTGATTATGGTTATTATTTTGTGGAAAAAATACAGCGCACTGTAACGACGCCCAAAGAAGGGGATTCCGTATGAGATCCATCATTGAACAAAAAGCAGTGAGCAGATTGTATGTGCAGATGCAGAAGGAAAAGGACATTTGTGGTTCAGGCAGATTTAAGGACAGATTTATGTCCGCGCTACGATGTTAAATAATCACAAAGAAAGATATGTGACACCGAGCAGTCTGATCATTGAAACAGCTGAGCAGCATGCCCGTGAGAAACAACATTTTTAACAAGCGGCAGCTGCAAGCAAGGACGCGAAGGGAAATGAACTTGCATAAGCATAACGCAGATGTTGTTGAAAGTGACAGATACATTTTCGGGAATCCGTCTGTGGAATGGACAGTGGAACGCCCAGACAAAGAAAACAACTGTCAGTCAGGAAATGTGGGAGATCAGTAATCAGGCATGATGGCTGGAGTCAGACAAAGAAAGACAAAACCTTGTTACAGAATCAAAACATTCATCAAAAAGAAGAGACAAAAATGCATATCAAAAATGACAGACCGTGCAGAAATACATCAGAAGACGAAATTGTATTATTCAAATATAAGACAAAACCGGAAATCAAAATTGCATTTGATAATTTTATACCGATGCTGAAAATACAACCATGTTCAAAGAGAAACAGAGTTGCTACCATTACAGCTAAGAGAACGTAACTTGAGGCGGCAGATTTTAAGGGGCAGATATTACCAGTACAGATGGTGTATTCCCGAGTTGTCAGCACGAGACAACTCACGAAACCGACTATAAGTACGGCAACCATTACATCAGAAGATGGCACGCCATGTTAAATCAGGCAGAGACAGTAAAAGCAGATGATTTTTACCACCGATAAAACCGTCCGGTGATTACGGTTACTTAAGACAATAAATGGTACTATTTATAACATCCGACGAAGGAACATAATTTCATGGTAAGGATAATGTGAACAGCAACTGATAACGGCGCAACTGGCCCCATTTCCACGTCGTGAAATGGAGATACCATACCGGCAAACTAATACATGTGGTACAGATGGTTTATACGCTGGGCCTTAATGTGGAATACACGGACATGGCAGGAAACATAGCTGAAAACCTAAGGCTGTGGAAGAATACTATGTGGATCTCCATTGAACCTCGAAATTGAAATTGTTGGTATCGAAGATTATTCGGCAAAATAATGGAGATGTTATTCCACAGATCGTAATGTTTGATACAAACTTTATTACCAATGGTGTGAACATTGGAACTGGTTGAAAGTAAATCAGGAAGTGTGGCACCGGAAGGCTCTTATACGAAATGGAGAGACATTTACATTCCAGAACTTCCCGAAAGAGCAAAGCTATGACGATATCTATACGATAAATGCCATTGACCGATATGGCTGGAAATGAGAGCAATGCAACAGTTACGTTCTTCAGTATAT
>VOFC01006414.1_pt1 | contig 22953 bp, 30 predicted proteins | sample 5384161 | NCBI WGS metagenome assembly VOFC01 (sample SAMN12384722, study PRJNA508395) | human gut metagenome | isolation source: healthy gut B | host: Homo sapiens | reverse complement strand
TGCAGGCGGGCAAGCCGATCGACTTCGATCATTCTCCAACAGCCGCCTCGGTTCGGCGTTCCACGACTCGCCACACCGGTCTTCGAGATCGCCATCGCTTCATCGTTCGCCGACTGCACCGCGCCGAGATCACTCGGCTACGTAAGCGTTTTGATGAACCCTGGCCCAGCGTCGTGACACGCCAATGACGGTCGCAACCTTGACTCGTACATGGCCGTGCGTTCCTCGGCGACGGCATCGCGACGATGCTCTCGGGCTCCTTCGGCGGTGCATCGGGCGTGACGACTCTACGGTGAAAACATCGGCGTGATGGCCGCCACGCGCGTCTACTCCACGCTGCTCTTCCCGGTCGCCGCGATTTCGCGATCATCCTCGGCTTCTCCCGAAGTTCGGCAAAGCTGGATCCAGATCGATTCCTGGCAGCCCGTCCTCGGCGGCACTCGGATCGTGGTCGAATCTCATCGCCGTGGCCGGCTCGCGTCTGGGTCGTCAACAAAGTCGACCTCCCGGCAACAGCCGCAACCTGACGTGGCTGCCGTCACGCCGCTGATTCTCGGCGGCGGCGACCAACCTCGGCTTCTTTCAGCCTGGCGGAGTCAGTACCGCGACCTTCGGCGCGATCATCATCCCTAACTGCCGGCGTCGCTCGCTGGCGAACCTTGTTGAGGAAAAGCCCTCGGCGACGCCCATCGAGCTTGACCGCGCCTGACGCCTGATCTTGATCTCAGTCCCGAACGGCTTCCTCGTGAGCGGCCCGTTTTTCGTTAATGGCAAAGGGAGAGCAGGAAGGGAGGAGGCAGCAAAAGTCGGGCCGTCTGAAACCCGCAAGTCGTCAAAAAGAATCACTGGCCAAAACGATGGACGATCGCGCGCAGGCTGCTGCTTTATCTGGGCCTCACCGGGGGTCCGCACGCATCGAGTTTGTCGTGAGCGCTCAGGCGATGGCCCGCGCTAACGCAGCAGCAGGCTGACACCGCCGGAAGTCCTCGCGGCGGTCGCCTGAGGCCCCGACGAATGATGGAAAGAGATAGGGGACCCGTTGTTGATGGATCCCCTTTGTTTGCGGCCGTGCCTGGCCTTGGGCTGGGCAGCGGGGCGGCCTCAGCGCAGGCTCTTCAGCCTTTCGGACCGCTTGCACATTGTTCGGCGTCGTCCTCGCACCCTGCAAGTCCTCGGCGGTGGCTTCCTCGAAGTCCTCGGCGGTGGCTTCCGACGTCTTCGTCCCTTGCCGTCGTGCGTGTCGAGGCTGACGAGGCAAGAAGAGCCTGAGCCTCTTCCTCGGTGAGATGAATGTCGGCTTCGATGTTGGAGCCGAGGGAGCGGTTTTCATTTCAGCCGTGACGTGCAGGGCTGCGGTGATCACCGCCTGGGCCGCGAAGGACTTCACGGACGTACCGGTGAGAGGCGGCAAGTTTCACGATGTCGTAGGAGACGGCGGGCAGCTTGATCTTGATGCGGTTCTTATCGTTGTCGGACATGACCTTTACCTCCGGAGGCCAACACTTTGAAAAATGCTGAACGGGGCGTGAGAACCACGCCGACGCTCATGACAACTATAATAACTCGACTTAATGAAATTTGCGCGGCAAAAGTGTGAACGTTGGTCAGGAACTTCCCCTGAACCACGCTCGTTTTGGGCTGTCGGCCCCCTTTGAGGCTGCCTCTGCGCGAAGCGAGGGGTGTTCAATGGGACCCGAGCGAGTTCAAAATGAATTTCATCGCACCGGGCACGCACAGGACTGAACGAGCGCTACAAAAGGAGAAGACCTTGCCGGAAGGAACTACAAAGGGGCCCGCGGACCGTCGCTGGCCGCGTCCGCACTCTGCTGCTTCTGGCAGCCTGCGCCTCGATGCTCGGCGGATGTGCCGTCGGAAGCGGCGAGGTGCGTGACCTCTCGACCGAGAAGGCCGCGAGGCTCATCATCGACGGCAGGACCACCATGGCGCAGATCGATGCGGAGCTCGGCGAACCCGACTATGAAATCCACATGGGCCACGAGATCGTGCGCCACTACAGCTGGATGAGGGGGACGCCCCTCCGCCAAGAACTTCATCCCCTTCAACCCGATCTCGGAATTTCCTATCACGCAGAAGAACCTGCGCATCTGGTTCGACAAGACGGGCGTCGTGAAGCGGCATGAATTCACGGGCGTCTTCACATCTACCGCGCGCCACTTGTCGGCACGGACGCGCCACACAGCTCAGGCCGCTCACGCCCGCCGAGCTCGATCATTTCTCGGGTAGCAAAGGATGACGATTGACTTCAAGCGCAGAACGCTCGGAAAGGCCGCGGCCATTCTCAGCGCCTCTCTCGGAGCCCGATGCTCGCAGGCTGCAGCGGTCCAACAACACGCCGACAACCGCATGATGCCGGGCACTGTCTTCACCCCGGGAGGCGCTCAAGGCAACGGCCAAAGGGAAGACCTACGTGCGCGACTTCGCGCCGTCTACGGCCGGCCCCTTCGCCGTATGAACGACCACGTGCGCCATCCCGACCAGAAGGGCTACGTGTGGGGGAACAAGGGTGGCGACGAGGCCGTCGTTTTGCAGCAATCTCAATGACCGCCCCTACATGACGCCCACCGTCAAGAAGGAAATCCACGTCTGGCGACGCAACAGCGATGCTGTCGTCACCGACGTAGAGGTGGTCGGGACCTTCTACGTCCAAGTGAAGCACAAGATGCTTCCACTCGTCATCACCGACATCCGACCGCTCACCCGAGACGAACTCACCGCTTCGCGCGTGCCCGCGGGGCCGGGCGAGAATCCGCGCGAAATCGAGCTCTGGTACCAGAGCCAAGGCCGATAAGCTCACTTGAATAGAATTCCCTTCGGGGAACTCTATTCAAAAAAACAGGACAAATTGAAAGGGAAGGCGCTTTATCCCAGACGTCGAAGGTCGAAGTCCGAAGAACGCACTGTCTCGCTTTTGCAACACGTGCCTTGCGGCTCCATCCCTGCGGGACGGGCGCTTAGAGGAGAACGCTTGTTCAGGACAAGGCATCATCCGCCATGAAAAGAGGGCCTGCCCTCGGAATGGAGAGACAGGCCCTTCGAAAGCGCTCAGGAAGTTCCCCAAAGGAGAAGAAGAACGCGCGTCAACCGATGGTAAGGACCATGCGGGACGTGCCGTCGGGGGCTTCCGAGTTCGGCGGGATCACGATCCTCGGGCGCGAAGACAAGCTCGCAGATGCCGCCCGGGAGCCTCACGGCGAGGATGTCGAGGCCTTCATCTTCATTGACCACGCGCGTGAGGTCAAGGTCGAGCGCGAGGATGCAGGCGGCGCAAAGCCCGCCGATGTCGAGGTCGGCATCCTGGTCCTCGATGCAGTCAAGCATTTCACAGAGGGCATCCATGGCCTGTTGGGCTCGCCCGACCACTATGGCTCGCATGAGTTCGCGCGTGGGCGTCATCCAGTCGGCTCCTTCGCTCATCACGAACCTGAGCGCCAGGACGGCCAGCAGGCGAACGCCCCAGACGGAGGCATAGTCGTAGAGCCTCACATCGTCGGGCTGCTCATCCGCAGCCTCGCCGGGGAGCGGCGTCCAGAAGCCGAGGGTCACCATCGCCTCGGCAAGAAAGTCAATTTCCTTCTCGGTCGCGGTGGGGATTTCCTGAAAGAGCGCCATGCGCTTCAGATCCATAAGGCCTGCGTTTTGGAGTCGCTCGAGGAAGCGGGGCGTGAGCGCGCCAGACACGGGCGGGAGGATCCCGGCCTTCCCTGGCGAACCCATTGAAGAATGTACGGTTCGACGTAGCGTGCGCCGAGTGCGGCATGGCGTTCCAGCTCCATCATGACGAGGTCGGGAACCATTGTCCTTTCCTCGGAGATGCGGGCAAGGTCCGCGCCGTAGAGAAGGCCGACCTGCTCATGGGAGATCGTGAAGAGCTCCTCGGTCTCGTGAGGCGCAAGAGGCTCGGCGTTCTCAAACGCTTCGCGGCAGATGTCCTTTGTGAGGCTCGTGAGGCCCGTCACGATGAAATGATGTCCATGGTCGCGGCGATGCGTGCAAGCCCGCACGATGATCCCGCGCATTTGCCTCTCGCTCCTCCTCGTCGTCCCAGGCCGCAAGGACGGGAACGTCGATGTCGGAAAGGAAGAGGCAGGGCGCTTCCGGATTGGCAAACTCATCAAAAAAAGGCTTCGAGTTCGGCCGTATCCCCAATTTCACTCAGCTTGACGTGCCTAAGATTGAGCCCGATCTCGGCCGCGCAGTGCTGCGGGATCGATGGGGAGCCAGTCGGCGCAGCCGATGCCCCAGCGGATGCCGCCTTTTTCAAGGATGCGGATGAGGGGCTTCATGGCGAGCGTACGCTCGTTGTCTGTGGGCGTCAGAGGCGCGCCGGGAACGGGAAATCGGAGCATGCGATGGATCCTTGATGGGGAACGGTGCCCGTAGTTTATCTGAAAGAGAATCGGACCACGCAGACGGTCTGCTGCAGGGGATCGCCTGAAGGGAGGCGGAGAGGTCCTCGAATAAGGTGAAGAGAGGCGCAAAAGCCCGAAAGCCGGAAAGAGAAGGCCCCGCGCTTCGGGGAAAAGTGCGGGGCCCTTTTGGGTTTTCTCAGTGAGTCCTGACCGGGGCTTCACTTGAGAGTCAGGTTGTCAGGCCGGCTTGCAGCAGGCCTTTGCAGGGACGGCGGCCTTGTAGGCGAGGCCGAGGACGTAACCGGTGACGGCGAACGGGACCCAGGCGAGGCCGTACTGGGCGAACGGGACGTAGGCCTTGATGGCTTCGAGATCGCGCCGAGGTTCACGCCGGCGGTTTTCGAGACCGGAGACCGCGGCCATCACGAACGTGAAGGCGGTGGTGAAGGCGTAGACGCACTGGCGGCCGTCGAAGAGCTTGTCCGTGAAGAGCAGCACGATCAGGATCACGCAGAGCGGGTAGACGAACATCAGGACCGGGGATCGTGGAGACGATGATGGTCTTGAGGCCGAACATGCCGATCAGGAACGAGACGATCGTGAAGAGCAGGCAGTACTGCTTGTACGTCAGGCGGCCGACGATGCGCATGAAGTAGGCGGCGCAGCAGGTGATGAGGCCGATGGACGTCGTCAGGCAGGCGAGCAGCACGATGACCGAGAGAAGGATAGCGCCGAAGTTGCCGAAGAGGATCTTGGCGGTTTCAGCGAGCACCGGAGCACCCGTGTCCTGCATGCCGATGGCGGTGACGGACTCAGCGCCGATCTTCGCGATGAAGAAGTAGATCACGGCGAGGAGCGACACGGCGAGGATGCCGGACTTGTAGACCTGGGAGGTGACTTCCTTCGCGGTCTTGGCACCGCCTTCACGGACGAAGTTCGTGACGAGCGTGGCGAAGCACGAACGCGGCGATGGCGTCGAGCGTGTTGTAGCCGCAAATCAAGGATGCCCGCAACCGTGGCGGTGAGGACGCCCATAGTTCGGCTGGGCGGCCTGCGGAACGCCGAGCGGATCTACGACGGACTTGACGATCAGAGCACCGAGCGTGAGCACGAGGGCCGGCGTCAGGATCTTGCCGACGCGGTCGACGAGCTTCTGCGGCGTGGCGGCAAGCCAGTAGGAAACCACGAAGAAGAAGGGACGAGGAAGATCCACAGGCCCATTTCAACCTGACCTTCGGTGAGGAAGGGACGCAGGCCGATTTCAAAAGCCACCGTGCCCGTACGCGGAATGGCGAAGCAGGGGCCAATGGACATGTAGACCACGACCGTATAGAACAGACCATAAAGGGGATGTGCGCGGCCGGCAGCCTCCCTGCAGGTCATTGCATCCCGCATAAGCCATCGCCATAATGGCGAGAAGGGGAAGGCCTACACCCGTAATGCAGAAGCCAATGAAAGCCCAAACGAAGTGATCGCCGGAAGCCTGGCCCATGGAGGCGGGGAAGATGAGATTGCCTGCGCCGAACAGGATCGCGAACAGCATCAGGCCGATCGCGACAAAGCGCTTGTTGTCTGTGTTTTGCATAGCTTTTCTAATGCGGGAGGTGTTGTAGGACTCTTTGTGTAGGGCGCCTTCGGGACCGTCCGTCGTTTTCAGCAGAGACGGTGCGGGCCTGTGACCGATGCCCTTGAATAGGATTATATGGACATGTAGCTTATGGCTACATAGGGCAAACAGCTTACATGAGGCGGATTTCTGCAAGGTTCCGTCACTTTGAACCCGTTGCCGGGACATGGATTCCGCCCAAAAAAGGCTCTGCTGTTTCGCAAAAGTTGCAGGAATCAACGCCTGAAATCGCACCTTTTGCCGACGGCAGCCGGGCCTTCAGAGGCGCAAAGCGCATAATTTTATATGTGGGGCGCGCGCTTTTGGGGGCATCGTTCCCGATCGGGCGCCAAACGCCCGATTCAGTTCGCATGACGTGCGGCAGTGGCCGAAAGCCCACGGTCAGCGATAAGAGGAGGGTGAAAAATCAAAGGGCCCGAAGATGTCGTATCTGCGGGCCATCGAAACAACGGTTTCAGGTCGATCAGCTGTTGCCGATCTCGTTGTTGATGTCAAAGCGCAGCGGATCACCGTTAGAGGCGAAGAGGCTGCCTGCGCGACCGACGATGAGCGGGTCGATGTTGCCCACCTTCTTCATGTCGCGGTTGTCGTACGGAATCGATTGCAGCAGCACGCGGATGGCGTTGAGACGACCGCGGCGTTTGTCTTCGTTGCGGATCACCGTCCAGGGCGTTTCGGCCGTGTCGGTCATCTGGAACATGCGGCGAATGGCCTTCGAATAGTCGTCCCAGCGGTCCATGGACGCGATGTCGACGGGAGAGAGCTTCCAGCGCTTCAACGGGTTCTCGCGGCGTTCGCGGAAGCGGCGGCGCTGTTCGTCCTGGCTCACGGCGAGCCAGAACGATGATGTGCGTGCCGCCCCTGATGAGGGACTGCTCGAAGCCCGTCACTTCGTTGAGGAAGATTTCGGTCTGCTCGGGCGTGCAGAATCCCATCACGGGTTCGACCACGGCGCGGTTGTACCAGGAGCGGTCGAAGAAGCAGATCTCGCCCGGATTGGGCAGGTGCGCGCAATAGCGCTGGAAGTACCACTGGCCCGCTTCATTCTCGGTCGGCTTCGAAAGGGCCACCGTGCGCGCGCCGCGAGGATTGAGGTTCTCGGTGAAGCGGCGGATCGTGCCGCCCTTGCCGGCCGCGTCACGGCCTTCAAAGAGCACGATGATCTTCGAGTTCGTGCGCTTGACCCAGTCCTGAAGCTTCAGAAGCTCGACCTGCAAGTCATAGAGTTCCTTCTCATAGAGCTTGTTCGGGTAGCGGTTCTTGTACGGATAGGCGCCTTCGCGGAGCTTGTCCGAAAGCGCGTTCATGTCGATGGGCTTCTTCGGGAAGAGGCCCGCCTGATGCGCCTCCTTGACGAGCAGCAGCTTGAAGAGCGCGTCACGTTCCGTCTGCGTCAGGTCGCGGTTGAGCATCTTGAACACTTCGGCGGCCGACTCTTCGGGGGAGACGAGCGGCGTGTCGCGAAGCTTGTCGCGAAGATAGGTGACGACCTGCGTCATCGAGTCGAACGAATGGGGTTCGACATGCTTGGGTTCAAGGGCAGCCACGGGATAGGAGGGCTTCCTATCAACGTCAACGACTTCAAGGGTGCTGCCGCCGGTGGGTTCGACGGCAGACTTGTGAGAATGATCCTTGGCCATGTGCGTACTCCTTTCTGATTTTCGCTGTCACGCATAAGCACGTGGGATAATATTATCGCCGCCTGTAACGAAATGTTATGGGCGATGTCCCCTAAACGTTACGACGCGCGGTCCTGACTCATGGAACCGCCGCAGGCGATCTGCAAGGGAGAATGGCTCCCGTTTCCGTCAATCATAATCCACGACGGCGTGCATGAGAATTTCCGCACCTGAGAGGAAATCCGAAATTCGCATCGCCTCATGCGGGTTGTGAGACCCATTCTGGTTGGCGACGAAGAGCATGCACGGGCACGCCCGCGCTCGTCATGACCGCGGCGTCGTGGCCCGCTCCGCTCGCCATCTGAAGATGAGGTATGCCGTGATCCGTCGCGGCCTTGACGAGCCGATTGAAAAGGATTGCGTCGGGACGTGCCGCCTCGCCTACGATGACGTCGTCAAAGATGAACTTCACACCGTGCTTTTTCTTCGATGGCGGCCGCCTCCTCAAGAAGGAGGTCGTGGAAGGCGCGGATCGTCTCCATCGAAAGGCTTCTCATGTCGAGCCCAAAGGAAACGTCGCCCGAGATGATTGAGATGTCGGCCGTCGAAAGCGTGTTGATGACGCCGCAGGTGAAGACCAGATCCTTGCCGTCATGGGAGCCAGGCCTCCCAGTGCCTGTTCATCACGTAAAGCAGGTCCGTCAGGGCCGCGACGGCGTCGTGCCTGAATTCATGATCGACTGCGCCCGAATGCGCGGTCTTGCCCTCGACGCGGCAACGCTTGTGCCTCAGATACCCGCGAATGCCGGTAACCACCGCCGCACGGTTGACGGGCTCCTTGTCAAGCCTCGGTCCCTGCTCGATGTGAAGCTCGACAAAGGCCGCAATCTTCGAGAGATCCATGAGCGGCTCTCCCGACGCGATGCGCTCGACGTCGACCCCGCGCTCAAGAAGAACGTCCTTCAGAAGCTTCCCCTGTATCCCTGTGAGGAAGTTCTAGCTCGAAGGGATTGAGCTGCCCCGTCAGGGCGAGACTGCCCGCATAGGCACGTCCGAATTCCGGGCACTCTCCATGCGGAATGCAACGATACAGAAGTCCTGTTCGGGTACTCTATTCGTATCCTTCAGATATTTGGCCACGGCGAGCGGCGCGACGATGCCGGCAAGCCCATCGTAATTGCCGCCCTGCGGAACGGAGTCGGTGTGCGATCCCGAGACGAAGGCTGGCAAATCCCTGTTGCGACCTGGCAAAGTCATCCAGAGGTTGAGCGCAGCGTCCGCATGGACCTCAAGACCGATCTCGCGCGCGGCCTCGGCGAGTCTCTCGTGCACCTTGTCTTCTTCGGGCGTATACCCCTCGCGCGTGACGCCGCAGGTGTCGGCGGTGAGCTTGCGGATGTCTTCAAAGAGACGAGTGCAGAAGTCTTCAACGTGGGCGGCGAATTCGGTCATGAGGCGGTTCCTCTTCCTGTTGGTTTCGGCTGGAGTGAGTGGAGTAGGGATCGGTTGGATTGGATTGATTGTTCAAGTGTACCCTCGATGGACCTGAGCTGATGAAGGGTTCTGCGGAGCGCGAAGCGAAGCAGCTCCTAATGACGAATCCTGCGGGGAGTCGAAGTGCGGATTGCAAGGTACAAAAAACCTCCGGCATTCCGAAGGATGCCGGAGGCGGGGAACCCGCCCCCCGGATGGAGAGAGGGAGAAGGCGGCGGAGAGGGAGACGATCAGTATCAGAAGAGATACTTCACGTTGAGCTGGCCATAGAACTCGCGATGGTCGTTGTCGCGAAGGCACCACCGATCTGGCCGCCGAAGGAGAGGGCGTCCCGGGCTTCAAGACCGAAGCCCACGCGGCCGACGTTCTCGCTCCAGACGTCGAGGTTGGTGTTGATGGCGGCAGCGCCGAACTTCGTCGTGGCTTCGACGTCCGTGTCACCGAACGTGTGGACATAGGCCACGTCGACCGTCGGACGGAGCGTCCAGCCGGAGGCGAGGTCCATGTTGCCCGAGAAGGCCACGCCGATCGGCATGCTCACGAGGTTCTGGTCCATGTCATCCACGGAGAGGCCCTTGGCGGTGTTGTAGCCGTCAGTGGCGACGCGCAGGTAGTTGAGACCGACATACGGAACAGCCTGGCAGGACTGGCTGAGCTGGAAGGCCATTTCGCCGCGGGCGCCGATCGTGAAGATCGTGGCGTCGATGTCGGCGGAGTCACCGTCAGCGGACGTGACGTCGTTCTTCGTCGTCATGAGGCCCATCTGGCCGACGAGGTTGAACTGGCCCATGCGCTTGGCAGCGTAGCCCCTGAACGCCGTAGTAGTCCACGTCGTTCTTGACGCCGTCGTTGTCGCCTTCGCCTTCAACGTCGCCGGTGCCGAAGTTGCCCATGACGCCGAACGTCATGTCGCCCATCGTGTATTCACCGCCGACTGTGATGCCGCCGAGCTCGGTCTTCGTTTCGAGCGCCGGGAGTCGCCGCCCATCTTGAGGGAGGTGCCCGTCACTTCAGCGAAACCCGTCCAGCCGTCCTGGAAGACGTTGCTGAGCGCAGCACGCTTCGTGGCCTGGTCGATGCCCATCGTGGCGGCTTCAATGCCGGCCGTCTGGACGCCACCCGCAGCAGCGAGGTTGAGAGCGCCGTTGAGACGGGCTTCGCGCTGGCTGCCGGACGTGATGGCGGTGTTGGCCTGGTCAGGAGGGAACCGATCACTTCGTTGTCGGCCATGCCGTCAAGGGCAGCGCCGTCAAAGTGTTCAAGGCCCGTACCGGCGAGTTCGGAACCCGTGGCGATCTTGAACGTGTACTGGTTGTCCTCGTTTTCAACCTTGACAACCTTGTAGAGGGAGGTTGTCGACCGTAACGGTCGTGAAGCCTTCATGTTCAACCTAACGACACCCTTGTCGGCCACGTGCACGTAATGAATCGTGGAACCCTTTTCGCCAGTGATCTTGCCGGTCACGTCGGTGGAAAGATTGCCTTCCTGACCGTCATCAACAGAGGCATCAACAATCAGCTTGCCGTTGGAACCAATGTTCACGCCATTCTTGGCTTTGGTCTCGCCAACGTTGATGCTGGCGTTGGTGAAATGACCTGTCCGCTCAGGTAGAGACCGGCCTTTTCGTTGTACTTGCCGAGGCCGTCGCGGGCATCAGCCGTCTTGGCAGTCGTGCCGAGAGCCAGGACGCCTTCTTCAACCACAAACTTGTTGGCAGGAGCAGCTGCGGACTGGACGGCGAGGCGCCGCCTTCCTTGACGGTCATCATCTTCGTGTCGGCAGCATTGAGGATTTCGCCAAACTCGTAATTGCCCGTAACTACGACATTGGACTTGCCGCCCATATCGTAGTTCGCGCCGGTAACGAGAATCGCCGGAGTTGAGCTTGTCTGTGAAGCTTCGGGATAATAATGATCTTCTTCTGGGCGGTCTGGTCGGCGTCCAGAAGGGCGACTTCAGCAGCAGCTGCAACCTTGGAGAAGTCGTAGCCGTTCACGAAAGTTGAGCGTGGCATTTTCAGCGCCGGAACCGTCGATGACGGCATCAGCCTTCAGGAACTTGAAGTCGGAGCCAATTTCCACGACCGCGGTGTCGACAGTCGACTTCGAAGAAGTGGATTTTTCGATGTTGAGGCCGCCGGCATAGACGTTGCCGTTGAGAGAGCCTTTGACGAGGCTGATGGTAGTCTCCTTCACGTTGGAAGAAGCCTTCTTGTAATCAGCGTCGAATGCTTCGTTCTGATAGCTGCCGGCCACGCCGCCACCATAGATATTGCCTGTGACTTCGGCGCCATTGACCTGAACAAAGAGCCTTTTTCAACGGTGGCCTTGCCACCAAGAGTTGCCAGACCACCGGCGAAGACGTTGTCGTTGACCTTGCCGCCGTTAAGAAGGGCTTCACATTCTGGATCGTGGATTCAGCGCCTGCACCGGAAGCAACGCCGCCGCCAAGGATGGCTACATTGGCACCATCCTTACCCAGAGTCTTAGCGACCTGATGAACGTGGCTGCCGCGGCTAGGAACACCCGCATGTTCGCCTTGGATAGGCTTGGTGATGGGATCGACGTTTGCAGCGTTGATTTCACCGCCGGTGACCTCAATGGTCACGGATTCCGTATTGGCAACGGCATTGGTAGCCTTGCCATTCACATTGTCAAAGGCGATGCCGCCGCCGAGAAGGCCGTCAATGGTCCCACCGCTCACAAGCACTTCGGCGGATCCAACATTGGCAGTGGCCTTGGCAAGAGATGCACCGTCGCGTTTCTCAGCCGTAGAGTAGGCGAGACCGCTAGCTGTGAAGAGAATGTTTTCCCCGCCGGTGATGATAAAGGTTCACCTTGTCGACATTGGCAGTCGCATTCGTCTGATTGGCAGCCTTGGAAGCATCAGCTTTATCATGGGCAACAGCAAGACCACCAGCCGCAGTAGCGACGTTTGTAGCCACCAGTCCGTGGAACGCGGCCTTGACTTTTAAGAAAAAGTACAGATCGTCTCGGAAGCCATAAGCTCGTCGCTTAATTTGCTTGATTTTATTGTTGACACCTTCAAGTACAGAGGTGTTGATCTTAAAGTCCGCGGCTGCAATGATGCCCTGCACATAGCCCCTGAGGTTCTTGCCGAAATCTACCAAGGGCTTGATCCTGCTGTGAGTGGCTCGGTGAATCCAGTCCATAACCAAAGCAATTGCTTGTCCGCGTGTTCCCAAACTCCAGAGATGTCGAAGCTCGTCTCCCATGAGATAGCATTTGAGCAACGGCGTATTAAGTTTCAAAGCTCCGCCAGTTTTGTATGCTCCTTCTCCGAGAGATTTTCAGGGCGCTTGTACAAGAGGTACCGGGAGCTCTTCACGACTTTTCTTAACCAAGGCGCATGCCTGAGGGAATTGGCCGCGTCCACCCTGACTCTGTCGATCACCTTCCTGCCGAAGTTGGACAGGACATGAAACAAGTCGTAGACAACCACGCCGTTGGGACAGTTCTCTTTCACCTCAAGGTCGAAGGCAGAGTTTTGATCCATGGCAACAGCTCTTATTCCAGCCTTTTGCTCTGGCGTAAGTAAGTTAAAGAACTTTCGAAGCGTAGCTCTGGAGCGGCCACGATCAAGCCAAAGGACTTTCTTCGTATCAATGGAGTACACAACTGTGGCGTAACGATGCCCGCGATGAATGGCGAATTCATCCACAGCCAAGCGGCGAGAGTTATCCCAATGGAAATGTTCGTACAATCGCCGCAACCGGGCCTTGTCGATCTCTTTCACTGTATCCCAGGAAAGATTCGTTTCTTGAGCAGCGTAAGCCACCGTTTCTTCAAGCGTTCTGTGCTCAACGTGCTCGCGTAATCGCTCGGTATACCGCTTGAACGGCGCAAGCCATTCTACGGCTTCCATTGGATGTCCTTTGCAATGAAGGCAGTCCACTCGTCGAAATGTCACGTTGAGCTCAACAAAATACCCTAAAAGGGAGCACTCCTTGATTCTTCTGGAAACATAGCTGTGAACGAGCGGTGCCTCATGGCGGCAGCGCGAACATATCGGCATTGATCCTTCGACAGGTCGCAAATCAAGAATGAGAGTCTTCCTGCCATCTACGGGCGAGACTTGAATCTTGAAAGAAGTGATCTGGAAGCCGGGCCATGGATCGAGAGATTTGAAAAGTTGCCCTACAATATTGGTCATAGCGCTCATCCTTTTTTCGCGGTTCTTCTCTAGTAACTTGAATCTGCCTGAAATTTGGAGTGAGCGCTACTTTTTTTTTCTTGGAGGGAGCCGACCAGACTTTTTCTTAAAAGTCAAGGCCGCGTTCCACGGACTGCGACGGAGGCAATGAGGGAGGCGCCCGCAGCACGGGTGATCGTCCTGCAGCGCATCATGGCGAGACCGAAAAGAAGAATGTAGAGAAGGATCGAGGCGGGGTAGACGAAGGATGAGGACATCCATCCCGTGTAAAAGAGGATGCGCTCCCAGCCGACTGCGGTGACCGCGACGGAAAAGGCTGTCGCGATGAGGGAGAGCACGATGACGATGAAGGATCCGATTCGCATGTAGGGCCTGTCTTCTTGACTTGTTGGGGCAGGCTTCTGCCGTGAGGCGGGCTCCTGAAACGCCCTCAACGCACGGCATGCCATCGATAATACATTTTACCTGAAGCGGTGCCGGGCGGCCAAAACGAGACGTTGCAAAACGTATTGCGGCTGCCCTCAGGCCAGCCCCGTGAAACGTCTCTACCGCAGAGGCTCCGATCTGCACAAAATGCTCACGATTAGAGCATAAAGGAATCGGCATCCTGAGTGCTTTGTTATAATACCGGATCCGCCTCGACGATCGGGGCGACCCTCTGAATCCACGACGGCAATCAAAACGGAGACATCGAATGACGGGAAGTCGGATATCCAGGAACTCCCCCAGCAGGACGTTTGACCGGCAGGAAGCCCTGAAGATCATTCAAGGGGAGAAGCCCTACAGCGACCTGACCGCTCGATTCGAGCAGACCGACACCGAGGACGTGATGTTTGAGGCTCTCGACGTCATCATTCCCTGGATCGCTTCCGCCTCCATGGAACTCAGCCTCACGGAGCACTGCGCCGACGTCTACTACTTCAACCGGATCTGTCTGCACATCCTTGAATGCGGCGGCGAGTGCGGTCTGGTGCATCTTCTCTGTGCGGAATCGTACCTGCTCAGGAACGAGGTCGACAACGCTGCCGCACACCTCAAGGCATCCGAGAGCTTGGCGAAGGTCGAAGGCAACTCCTACGGATATGATCTTCGCAGCCTGGTGAAGGCTCGCAAGCACACCCTTCAGATCATCCGTGCCTTGTATGAACACAAGGAAGACAAGGCCGAAAAGCTCTTCAACAAGCTCACTTTCGAAGAGCAGATGGAAGACCCGTTCGTTCTTCGTCACATGGCCGAGACATGGGCCTTCCAGGGCTTCTTCAAGGAGGAAGAGGATCATGAACTCTTCGAGAAGAACCTCAGCAAGGCCCTCGAGACTTTCGGTCTCTACTTCGTGGCAGGAGGGTCTGCGCCCAGGGCCTACCAGGTTACGGCTGTCATTTTGAGCAGGCTGGGCAACAAGGCCGAGATGATCGAAACGCTTGAGGACGGTCTCGACTCGGTGGTCGACTTTGAGGACAGCGACGGCGTGCTGACTCTCTCGGTCATGTGCCGTGCCGCAGTCACCGGAGGCGACCGGCTCTGCGACGAAACGCCGAGGGACTACGCACTCGACTTGACGAAGGCCGAGCGCATCGAGTGGATGCGCAGCCAGTATGAGCGCGGTGACGAGGGCAAGCGCGCGATTCTCGAAGTGACGTCGCCGATTCCTCTCGACAACTTCAGCCGCGTCGAGCTTGATTTCATCGCGCGTGCCGCACTTGACATGCAGGACCCGCAGAAACTTGAGGCAGTTCTGGATGTTTCCGGAAACAACAAGGACGGCAACCTCATCAGGCTCTCGCTCGTCTGCGGTCTGCTCCAGCTGAAGGGTAACTGGAAGGAGGCGCGCCATACCGCATCCTTGGCTGCGCGCTTGCTCTTTGACGGGAACATTGAGCAGCATTTTGCCGTCGACACGGGGCTGCTGCTCTTCACGTACGTCGTCGAAGGTTTCAAGCAGGATGGTGACATGTCGGTGATTGACACTTTCGTCAATAACATCAAGCCTGAGTGGGGCATGCTTCGCCAACTCGTCTCCATGGCGGCCGCAGGTGAGATCCTCGAGAGTAGCTTCGGCAGCAAGGAAGACCGCGTGAAAAAGGCCAGGGGGCCTTCTTGAAGCCCTGCCCGAAGAGGGGGCAGGGATGCCGACTGGTTCTTCCTGATGCTCAGGTGCCTGGTTCTTGCCGAAGATTACGACGAGGCGAAAAAGGTCGCAGCCAAGACGAGGAAGTTCCTCGACGAATACGCCAGGAACCTGATCGAGCAGGCCGAGGCGCAGGGGGTATTACGGCACCCAGTCCGAGCTGAACATGCTTCGTCGGAACCTCGCGATTATTGAAACCATTCTCAAGGATCACGACTCCATCAAGGATTTCTTCAACAAGAGCACCGTCGCTGAGCTCGACAAGTCGCACCTCAAGGTCGAACGCATGATCCCGAACCCGAACGGCCCCGCCATCATGGTCTGCTCTCATCCTGTAGACAAGCACATCGTGCGCATCGTGGCCGTGGCCGAACTGGCGATGAAGCATGTGATTGATGGCGCCCAGGCCGAAGTCTCCGGAGCGATCACGAACGAAGAGGCCGATGCGGTCAAGCTGTCCGTGCTCACGATTGCCGCCCCCGCAGAAGAGGTGAAGAAAATCAACGCAAGCGACTGGAGAGTGCTTCTTCTTGACGCCATCTCACGTCAGATGAACCAGGAAGGCAAGATGCCCGAGCCCGGCTACATGGTCACGTGCACCAGTTCGCCCACGTTCCCCAACACGCCGTTTGCCGGCATGTGCCTTTGCGAAGCCTGGGACGCCGTCTCGGCCTCGCTCAACTCGATCGCCATATATGAGCTCGTGCCGCTCTACGCCAACGAGTGCGATTTTGCCGCGCTCTACGGCCATGAGAAGCTTCTTGAGCGCCTGCAGAAGACGAACTTCTGGCCCGTGTCGATTGATCGAGAAGACTGCTGCGCCTCGGCCGAATGGCGCCCGCTCATTCCCAAGAGCCAGATCCGCCCGATGATCGAGGGTCCGATGGCCACGGCCTATGCCTGGGTGACGCCGGGCGTTCTTCAGAAGGGTGAGGACATCGGCATTTTCTACCGCAGGAAGCCCGACGGGGCATTCTCCCCGGGCTGGGTGTTCCTCGGCACAAGCGAACGCATGGACGAGAACCTCACGTCCTCGAAACTCCTTCAGATCGACCTCAACACGCTCGCCAACTACGCCCCCTACATCGTGGGCTTCCTTGATGCGGAGGAGAAAAGCGCCTTCAGGCACGACGGCTGCGGCTCGGTCTCGAAGATCGAGTACGCCACCATGAAGTACGCAGGCATTCCTGATGCCGGCGGCAGGCGCCTGAGCTGATCCCTCAAACCAATGCCCGCATTCGACGGAAACCGTCATCTGCTTGATCTTGCCTTGAATCGGACGCGACTTTCTGAATCGCACGAAGCCTGCCTTCGGGATGCGGACTCGACCGTTGGCCTCGTCCCAATCCGTCGGGCGAACTTGCGGAATGCGGAAGGAATCCCCGTCGCCCCGAGCTTGGAACTTTGGGAAGCCCTTTTTTCTTAGCCTTGAACGCTTGGATTGCAGCAGACGCGTCCATCAGGCACTGTTGAAGTGCCTGAGAAGGCGCTTCCAGCAACCACAACATGTCGTCTTCCTTTTTCCACAGCACCAACCGTCCGGCCAACTCCGTGTACTTGAGAAAAGGAACCTCTTGTTCAAGGCACCGCTTCTGCAGTTCTATCGCCTTGTTCCACACGAAACGCCGCCACCCGGCAGCTTGAGCGAAGATTCGCTTCTGCTCCCGGGGAGGCATCAGTTCGAACTTGTAGGCGATGTTGGCTTTCATGATTTCAATCCTACACCGTCCTTTTCGAGGACGCATGCTTCGCACGAGTTTGTGCGAAGGGGATTTGAGCACCTATCATCCCGGCGGTTAAAACCGCGGGTTTTCTCGGCTCGACTTTATCCAACGGGCCGTAAAACCTCTCCATTCATGGGGAGGATATAAGCCCCCAATGGGCATTTGGTTGAAAAGCACGCATTCCTGAAGGAAGTGTGCCATGATGTTCGTATGAAGATCACCTGCGCCTTTCAATACGAACTCTACGTTGACGAGACCCGACGTGCGGCCTTGAGCCGAAACGCCGGTTGCCGCAGGTTTGTCTTCAACAAGGCGTTGGAGATCCAAAACGAGCGCAAGTCCAAAGGTGAAAAGCTTCTCACCTACAAGGAGCTCGCTCACGAGTTGGTGCTCTGGAAAAAAAACAACCCGAGACCGCCTTCCTTCGCGAGGCGATGTCCCAACCGCTCCAGCAGGCCCTGCGCGATCTCGATCGCGCCATCGGCGACAGCTTCCGTCCCAATAGCGATCCGGCACACAAAGGGTGGCCGAAGTTCAAGGCGAAAGACATCGGAGACGGCTTTCGGATTCCGCAATTTGCTCCTGAACACATCGACGATGCCAACGGGCGAGTCAAGCTCCCGAAGATCGGTTGGATTCGATACCGCAGAACGCGTCCCATCGCGTTCGAGTGTGCGGACGGGATGCTCGTTCCCGGTGTCGTGAAGCAGATTCACGTCAGGAAGGACTGCGGCCACTGGTTCGTGATCTTCACGGTTGAGTTCGAAGTCAAGGTCCCCGACATGAAGGCGCTCGATGTTGGAATCGACGTCGGCGTCGTGCATGCCGTCGCGACGAGCGACGGACGATTCTACGATCTCGACACGGCGAAGATTCGCTCGATCGAGAAACGCATTGCGGGCTTGAAACGCAAGCTTTCGCTCAACCAGGAGTCGCGAAAGAAACTCGCGAAGTTGGGACTGGCGGAGCCTTTTGACAAGAAGCAGCCGAGTTGCAAGCGGCGTCGGCTCAAGGAGAAGCTTCAAAAGTTATATCGAAAGATTCGTTGCATTCGACAGGATTTCAACAGGAAGACGGCGCATGCGCTCGCGCAGGAGTACGGCTGCGTGTACGTCGAGGACCTGAAGGTGAAGAACATGACGGCGTCCGTCAAGGGCACCGTTGCGAACCCCGGCAAGAAATGTGAAGCAGAAAAGCGGGCTCAACCGCGCCATCCTGCGCACGGGGTTCTACAGTCTTCGCCAAGCAATCGAATGGCAACTTCTGAAAATGGGTGGTGTGGTGATTCCCGTCGATCCGAGAGGGACGAGCATCACCTGCCCGCACTGTCAGAGCAGGGACAAACGCAACCGCCCGACTCAGGCGATTTTCAAGTGCGTCAACGAAAGTTGCGGCTTCGAAGCGAATGCCGACGTGGTGGGCGCCCTGAACGTGTTGAGGAAGGGCCGGACAGGCCCGAGTGCACACAACAAAAAAGCACATCGCCCATGTAGTGAGTATTGGGGAGCAAGGCTTTCGGCCGGAGGACTCGATGCCATCAATGGGAACCGCCCTTGAACCACGAGACCGCGTGGTCCAAGAATCCCGCCCTTTAGGACGGGGAGGAAGTCAAAAACACTCTGGAACACAAAACGCGCATCGGGGAGGCATTAACGAACAGAAACACCGGGGATCAAAATTGAGGATTGAGCGTTCTCCTCGCGTCATCAGAGATGAAGAATTTATTACGCTGATGGCATTGAATTGAACGCAGGAAAGGACGATCATCGTAACTCCTGAGCACTCAGCATGAACACCCGAAGTGATCAATGAGCCTTGCGATGTTCGTGAACTTCTGCTAAAAGGAAGACAGCGATGCCGCTCCAGATGAAGAGGAGGGTGAAGAGTTCGCCCCAGCCGAAACGCTCGTTGAAGAATAGGATTCCGAGCAAAAGCGTGAGGATCGGCGAGATGTACTGGCAGAATCCGAGCACGTTCATCGGGAGGTTGACCGCTGCGATCGTAAAGAAGATAAGCGGGATGGAGGCGACGATGCCGGTGCCGGCGAGACAGAGCGAAAGCTCGGGATTGACCGTCGGCAGGAAGTGATTTTCACCGATCGACGAAAGCCAGAAGACATAACCCAAAGCAACGGGCATCATCATGAGGCCTTCAAGCAGAATGCTCACCCAGGCGTCGAGCATGAGCTTTTTCTTGAGCGCCCCGTCAATTCCCCAGGTCGCCGAGACGCCGAGCGAAATCCAGGGAAAGTGGCCGAAGGAGACGATCATGATGAGCACGCCGGTCATGGCGAGCATCACGCCCGCAGTCTTCGTGCGCGAGAGGCGTTCACGGAAAAAGAGGACGCCGCAGGAAACGGAGATGAGCGGCGTGAGGAAGGTGCCGATGCCGAGCTCCACGACGTGACCGCTCAGAACGGCGATCACGTTGATCCACCAGTTGAGGCCGGCGAAGCACGCGGCGGTCGCGAGCAGAAGGGCGGTGACTGGAGAGGTGAGAATTGACTTGATGTCGGACCAGGCAGATCGGAGTTTTCCGCGGACCGCCATCACGAGCGGGATGAAGAGAAGCGACCAGAGAATGCGATGGGCAATCACCTCCACGGAGCCGGCTCCTTCGAGCAGGTTCCAGTAGATGGGCATGAGACCCCAGCTGAGATAGGAGACGATGGCTCCGGTGAGTCCGAGCCGGAAGTCCGGCTCCAGTCGTTCGGTCATTAAGCTTCTGCAGCACCTTCAAGATGAGAAAGGCCGTACTTCTCCAGAATGTTGCGCGCCCGCCTGATGCCTTCGTCGGAAATCCAGACCGCCTTGTGGTCACAACCGGAAAGATCGGAGGACTGCAAAAGATTGTCGAGCGTCTCCCAGTCGAAGCTACGCCAGCTGGCACGGGCGACCTGGTCGTCATGGTTCCACTAAGCGCTTCAGATAAAGGAGCACGAGGGTCAGTTCCTCAATGCCGGCCTCAATGGCATCGTCAGTCAGAGTGTCTTCATTGTTTTTTGTTCTTGCATGGAGGCGTCCTGGCTTTGTATTGTTTTTGTGCTATCTGAACATTCTACCTGCTGTGGCGAAAAACGTGCCCGATCGAAGCGTTTTCAGAGCTCGGAACCCTCAAAAGGGCTGTTTTTCACGTTCCAAAATACCTCTCTCCCCTGTCGCACAGCCCAAGAGAGAATTTTCCGGGGCTATCATGGCGCAAATAAACGCGATCTTTCGAGCGTAGGCCGACATCCTCTCACCCAAAAACCATTCAAACGCGCCATGGGAAGTGCTGTTTTTGTGGTTCTTTGTGCCGTCGCCCGAGTACTGTCTTCCTTGAAGACCCTCTTGAAAAATCCCGCAGCCCTGAACCCCTCAAGGGGTAAATCGGATCGAAGGGAAGAGATATAATATGTTAATGTCGTAGAATGTTCATTCTCGTGCGTTATTTGGAGCGTCCGGCGCCCGCACTAAGAAACTCGCGCCTTCGTTCTCCATCAAGGGTTTTTAGAAATGTCAACGGATTTTGAGGTCATGGTTCCGCCGAAGGGCGCCGATTCGGGCGCAACTCAGAAAGGCATGCTGTCGGCAACGGCCGCTGCAAATTCGGGACAGGTCAATGCGGCGCTCGCCTATCTCGCGACGCTTCATTCGCCGCAGTCGCGCAAGTCGGTGGCGTCAAAACTCAATGTCTTCGCCCGATGGACCGGCGCCGCCGATCTTCGAGACTGCCGTTGGGGAGAGATGAAGACCGAACACGTGCTCGCGTTTCTCGCTAAACAGGAGCGCGACGGCATTTCGGGCTCAACTTCGAACTGTTATTTGGCTGCCCTCAAGGGGGTCGCTCAGGCTGCCTGGCTCGCACGATCGATGGAGCACGAGGACTACCTTCGCATCAAGTCCCTGAAGCAGAGGCGTTTCTATCGACTACCTACGGGGGCGCGCGCTTTCCTTTGACGAATCCCGAAATCTTCTCGCGGGGTGCGATGCGGACACGGCGATCGGCGCCCGTGACCGCGCAGTCATCGCACTGATGCTCGGCTGCGGACTTCGTCGTGGTGAAATTCCTGGCATCCGCATCGACAAGCTCGATCTCTACAACCGTTCCCTCACCCTGATCGGCAAGGGCGACAAGGAGAGGAGGGTGTTTCTTCCGCCGCCAGTCGCACAGGCAGTCGAAATCTGGATTCGTAGCTGGCGTGGCACAGAACCAGGATTGCTTTTCGGACGGATCTACAAGAACGGCCGCGATTTCCATTACCGACGCTCTCGACCCGAGTTCAGTCGGTCGAATCACGAAACGCCGCATGGAGTCCGCGAACCATGAGTCGGCGACGGCGCATGACCTCCGACGAACATTCGCCACCCGACTCTTTGCGAACAACGTCGACATCGTGACCGTCAAGAACATGATGGGGCACTCGAACATCTCGACCACCGCCATGTACGACCGACGCGGTGATGATGCGATGAGAAGGGCTGCCGAAAACGCAATTTTTGATTCGGAATAGGGCAAATGAAGTGAATTGACCCGCCTCCGTTTCAAACGCCATTCAGTGATATAGCTGATCTGCGCTGTGGATGGATGTGAATGCCGATGATTTGCTCAAGCCCTTTTGAAAATGTCGCCATTCCCTTCAATTGCAGGTTCTGAATGGCCAGAATTGAGGGCGTAAACCCACTGAAAAAAGGCGCCGTTTTCGGCGCCTTTTGAATGGATGAGGTTTGCGGATCACCCTGCAAATGTCTTCTCGTTCTGGAGCTTTCCGTCATACGGCTGATCGATGGGGTACTCGAGACGCTCGAAGATGATCGTGGCGATGCCGTCACCCGCAGCGAGCCTGACGGCTTCGCCAGAGAAATTGGTCACGCGGAAATACACGGGCTTGCAATGACCGGGATAATAGCGGGGGAGCAGTGAGAATCAGGCCCTGGCGAATGCGGCTGTTTCGCAATTGAATGGTCGACGTAATATCGGCGGGCAATGCAATTTCTTCTTCGCACTGCACGAAGACCGAAGCCATGGGCTCGAGGGTGACTTCAGACGACGCCTGCTCGGAGGAGAGCAGGAAGGTCTTCGCAGTCAGATCGTAGCCGACGGCCTGCACGCGGTCTCCCGCAAAGGGAGCCACCAGCTTCTGACCGTAATCCTTGATTTTGTGATCGGTGAGAATCATCGCCTCGAACCCTTCTTCAATGCTTCAGTAGACGGGAAAGATCTGCGCTTCCCGAATACGGAATTATTTCGTGTACTGGGCGTAGAGGTTCTTGAAGTATTCGCCGGACACGCCGAAGACGCGACCGAAGCGTTCGGCATCGTCGTCCGTGAGCGGACGTTCGTCCTTGATGATGGCTTCGATCTCGGCGACCGGAATGCCGGAGGCGGAGGCGAGCTGCAGCAGGCTCATGCCGTTGCGTTCAATGAAATCGCCCTGAAAGATCTTGCCAAACGATTCGAGAGGGGCGGCGGTATTGGTCATTCTTGTTCTCCAAAAAGACGAGCGCCCGACTGGCCAGGCGTGAGCTGGAGCTCGAACACATTCGGACCTCGGGCGCAGGATTTTGTGCCGGCGTTGGCGGGCATTAAGGGAAAAGCTAAGGATAGCAACTTTGCCGCAAAGTGTGGGCAGAAGCCTCATAATCTCAATTTGCACGATATAGGAGGGCGACGCGTGAAAATAACCCTGTCGCATGCCTGCGCCCCGCATCCAGTTGTCGGTTCCGTTAACGCTCTCCATTCGTGGACAAAGCGGCGGTGGTTGAAGAAAACAAGGAGAGGAGGGCGTGGGTGTCAGAAGTTTACTGGTTGAGCCAGAAGCTTTTGATATGATAAAAGAT
>VOFC01002937.1_pt1 | contig 22959 bp, 34 predicted proteins | sample 5384161 | NCBI WGS metagenome assembly VOFC01 (sample SAMN12384722, study PRJNA508395) | human gut metagenome | isolation source: healthy gut B | host: Homo sapiens | reverse complement strand
GGCATAATCATTACCTCCTGCTATTATGTTGCAAAAAAATTTCCCGTGGTAACGGAAATCTGTTTTTCTGTCTGGAACCTTACACCAGCTTCTGTCCATTCACCACAACATTACGAATCGTCTCCGGTCTGCCCTGTAAGGGCTCGATCTTTGTGAACTGTCTGCAGCCGGTGACTTCAATATTCTCCATAGACAGATTTCTGAAATACGGGATGTCCTCCTCATTTTCCATGGCAATGGTCTCTTCACGATTCAGGGAGTTGAGCACATAGGACATGGTCAGGATCACAGCCTCACCCTTGATCTCGCTCATATGGATATTACGGAGAGTGATATTTTCTACCACGCCGCCGCGTCCCAGCGCACTCTTCATGCGGACACCCACATCGGTTCCCACGAAAGTACAGTTCTCCACCAGAATATCCTTTACTCCGCGGGACATCTCACTGCCGATGACGAAGCCGCCATGGCCTTCGTTCACCAGACAGTCATGGATGTAAACATTGCTGCAAGGGTCTTTTATCTTGCGGGCGATGGCATTTTTGCCGGACTTCATGCAGATGGCATCATCTCCGGTCTCAAAAGCACTGTGATGAATATGCACATTAGTGCAGGACTCCACATCAATGCCGTCACCGTTCTGGGCATAATAAGGATTACGGATCTTCACACCGTCCACCGTAAGGTTCTCGCAGAAATAGGGGTGGATATTCCATGCCAGAGAGTTCATGAACGTTGCGCCCTGTAACAATACCTTTTTACAATAACGCAGGCTGACCATTACCGGGCGGTAAAAATCGTAATAGGTGCCGCGGCGGCCAGTGCTTCCTCGGTGTTTCCCTGGATGTTATGGCGATTACCTTCCAGAATGGACTCAGTAGGCATCCAGATCTGTCTCCTTCGTCTCGATCATATAAGGACTGATCTGAAACAGCGCATCCCACTGTTTTTCCGTCATCTTAAACTTCTTGATCGGACGCCATTTATCACCGCTGCCGTCTATGATGCCTTCTCCGGTAATGGCGATATTTTCTGCATTTTCCGCGTAACGGGAGATACGGTGCGGATGCAGTCCTGACCTTCATAGCTGGTGATCCGCAGCGGATAGTCCTCTTTGGCCTTGATGAATTTTAACATAGCCTGACTGTCCAGGTGCAGATTAACACCGCTTAACAGCCGGAGCGGAGCCACCGCCCAGATTCCTGCGGGAACTCTTACCGTACCGCCCCCCTGCTCCGACACTTCGCAGATCGCGCGGTTAATGGCCTCCGCATTGTGTCTGCCGGTCTCGATCTGCAAATCGCCGCTCTTCGCGCCGTATTCTGCTATGGACACCTCCCGATCCGGGAACTGGGGAAGTTCTACTTTATAATTCTGATTATACATGGTTATTGTTTTCTCCTTTGAATATTTTCATGGATACTTTCACATTTTTCTACGTTTCTGATTCTAGCGTGTTCCGTTTCGGACTTCCACCCGATTTTTGCGTTTTTCCGAAGGGTTCTACTGCTTATTTGTGCCCTTCCGCGCAGATCCAGTCCTCGCCGTCTTTTAAGTGAATCCGTACCTCTTCAAATCCTGCATTTTCCAGCAGTTCCCGGAATTCTTCCGGTGTGGGATTAAACAGATGGAATCTTTGAATGTTTTCCCGCACCTGTTCCGGCAGATCCTCCTTCTGGTAAATGTCGGCCACCAGTAAAAGGTTCCCTGCTCCTTCAATACCCGGTAGACTTCTTTCAGATTCTCCGCGGGATCCGGCCAGAAATAAAAGCTTTCCACCGTAATGATCTTGTCAAAAGCATTGTCCGCAAAGGGCAGTTTTTCCACTGAGGCTTCCACGAGATCCATTTTTCCCTGCTGCAGTGCTTCTGCATTGGTTTTCCCGGAAAGCTCCAGTGAAATGGTGAATAATCCACCCGGTCAGATGTCCGTCACGCACCTCTTCACTCATGCGTTTCAGAGTTGCTCCTCCACCGCAGCCGATGTCCAGAATCCGGTCATTCTCCCGGATCTTCCAGTGTTCTAGCGCCCAGCCGGTCACTGCGTAGTGGCTTTCGTTCATGCGGCGCAGCATCTTCTCCCCATCCTCCCCGACCGGTTTCCCGGGGTTGCCGGAAATGGTGATTGCCTGCTGGGTGCGTTCGTTGGTGGTTAGGTTTATGGTATTATTTTCTGTTTTTTCAGTCATGATCTTTATTCCTTCTTCCAGCCGCTTTCTTTTTGGATCTTTGCGGTTTTCTTTGCAATTTTTACTATCTCTATTATAATAGTAACTGTTTATAATCATGTAAAGGGCAATCCGTTATTGAGAATATCTCTGCATAAGGGATTTGGCAAAACACCCGATACAAAGTACAATCTGCGAAAGCATACGCCGGAAATGCAGTGGAACGCTTGCAGGTTACGGAAAGGCATACATTTTTTATGAAATATTATCTTGCCCCCATGGAGGGACTGACCACTTATAATTTCCGCACTAACTGGAACCGCTGTTACGGCGGCATGGACAAATATTTTACCCCTTTTATCTCCAATCGGCACATGAACAGCAGAGAACGCAACGATGTGCTGCCGGGAGCATAACGTGGGCATGTATACGGTGCCGCAGATTCTGACCAATAAGGCGGAGGAATTTCTGTCGCTGGCAGAGCAGCTGGCCGGATATGGCTACCACGAGGTCAATCTGAATCTGGGCTGTCCTTCCGGGACGGTGGTGGCAAGAAACCGTGGTGCCGGATTCTTAGGCACGCCCCGGGAACTGGAGGATTTTCTGGACGAGATCTTCGAAAAATGTCCACTGGAAATCTCCATCAAGACCCGCATCGGCATGGACTACATGGATGAATGGGCTCCACTGCTTAAAATATATCAAAAATTCCCCATGAAGGAACTGATCATTCACCCCAGACTGCAAAAGGAAGGTTACAAGGGGACACCCCATCTGGAAGCCTTCGCAGAGGCGGTGGAAGCCCTGCAATGTCCGCTGTGCTATAACGGGGATATTACCTCTCCGGAGTCGCTAACGCAGATTCTTACGAAGCTTCCCCGTATCGATACGGTCATGATCGGCCGGGGAATTTTGCAGAATCCGGGATTATTGCAGGAATTGAAGGCTGCCTCCACGGAGAGTGTTGCGCTCCCGTCTTGTGAAGAGCGACTGGCTGTCCTGAAGGAATTCCACACTTCCCTCCTGACCGGTTATCAGGAGATCATGTCCGGCGATACCAATACGCTCTATAAGATGAAGGATCTCTGGACTTTCTTAAGCCACAGCTTCGAATCTCCGGACAAATACGTAAAAAAGATTCGCAAAGCCACGGATGTCAGTGACTATAAGCTGGCCGTCAATGCGTTATTCCGGGAGTGCGCATTGAAGTCGGAGAATTCTTGATCCTGACATCATCCCATACCTTTATTCCCCGGTGTCGAACTGTTCTCCTTCGTTGGCGTCTTCCATGACGACCTCCGGCTCCGGGATGCCTGCATTTTCCACATAGCTGAAATGAATGACCGCCTGTGGCCAGTTGAGACTGATCCGGGCGGTCTTCTGCCGCTCCTCGCCTGCCTTGCGGATCAGTTCCAACAGTTCCTGCAAGACTTCTCTGGTCAGATAGCCTCCCCGCCACTGGAACGTCATGGCCCGGCCTTTTTTCGCCATCTGCTGTGCTCTTTTATATACTTCTTCCGTTTTCGTAAAGGAAAGTTTTTTCTCCTTGTAATAAAAATGATCGTTGTCCGGACAGCCGGGTGCCGGGGCGATCAACGGTTCATGATCCCGGAACACTGCTTTATCTCCCAGATTGAAATAGTCGTAGCGGATCTCTCCGGGTGCTTCCGCATTGCCCTGATGTTTTCCCAATGTATTGTCAAATGTGGCATCCAGATGGTAATGCTGCCCGCCGATCCGCACAATATTCCAGGTGTGACGGTACTTGATCCCTTTCTCCGGATTGTTGCCGCAGATAGCGATTACACACCACACACCCAGCGCATCACAAAGCACCTTCACCGATTTGGCAATGCCCTCGCAGACACCCACGCCCTGTCCCAGCGGTCCGATAATCTCATGGGAATAGGGCTTTTTCAACTTATCGTAGGTGATATTTTCGCAGATAAAGTCGTGAATGTACTTCTCTTTTTTCCCACTCTGTGAACTTTGCGGCAGGTCTTGCCAGCTTTTCCACCCGGGACTGCATGGCTTTCTGATGTTCTCTGATCTTATTTTTCTCAAACAGATACTCCGGCACGAAGATGATGTTGGGGGAGTCCTGATAATATCTATACCGATAACTCACCACCCAGAAGATCTCCGGATGATCCAGCCGCAGTCGGAAAAATACGTCATACAATTCTTCCGCCGGGATCCGCGGCAGCTGGATCTCGTCTGCCAGCGCCAGAACTCCCCTGCTGCATGGCGTGATAGGCGGCCTGCTGGGGTTTGTTCATTTTCTGATAGTAATATGGTTCCATGGTAGTTTCCTATTCTATTGTTTTCATCTGTCTTATTTTTACATTTTAACAGAAGGTTTTTCTTTTGGGTGGATGTTTTGATATTTTTCAGAAAAAAATTTATTTTTATGCAACTTTTCTGAAGACTGTACAGTCTAATCATCAGAGACCTGTAAGAAATGGTTTTATTACGAAAGGAGTTTTATTATGAAAAACAAAATGATCTGTACACTTTTAACTACTGTGATGGTATTATCTTTTGCTGCCTGCGGCAATGATGGAAACGGAGCTGCTACCTCTGCGGAAAGCACCGTAGCTTCCGAAAGCCAGGTTACAGAAAAGCAATACAGAAGCCAATACTGAAACCGCATCCAACGAAAGCACCTCTACGGCGGAAGGCGCCTATGAAGACAACTTTGCAGTTCCCACAGAGGATGCTGCCGCTTTCGCTAAAAAGATCCAGGATGCCGTAGCCGCTGAAGACCTGGATGCTCTCGCTGATCTGGTCAATTATCCGGTCTATGTTGCTCTGGGCGATGGCAGTGTGATCGAAACCAGGGAAGACCTGATTGCCTTAGGTGCAGACAAAATCTTCACCCCTGAGTTGAAAGATTCTATGGCTAATGCGGATCTGTCCGAATTAAGCCCCAGTATGGCAGGCTTCACCCTCTACAGCACCGGTGACGGCCCTAACATCACCTTCAATGTCCAGAACGGAGTACTCGGCATCAGCGGTATCAATTACTAATCATTCTCGTACAAATCGGGGGAGCCTTTCATCAGGCTCCCCTTACTCGTGTCGAAATAACCGTTTTCAACGGTACCATAGTGATATCTATGTTCCCATCTGTCTTACGCGTGATCAGCGTGGCTCCCCGCTGGATATATTGCTTCGCAATGCCGGAATATCCCAGATAATCAATAGACATTCCGTAGGTCATGCGGATGCCCTGATATATCAGGGATAATGTATTCAGATGATCGTGTCCACAGAATATCCATTTCAGCCAGCCGTTATCCACCGCTTTTTCGAAAAAATGAGGTGGTCGATTCGATATTCCGAAGTACTCGTCCTTTTCTCCGATACTGCCGTGTTCATAAATCACTCTGTGATCGCCCAATTTCATTTTCTCATAAGCTTCCCTTAAATTCTGCGGGCGGCATGTGGAAAAATGCCATGGCAGGCACTTTTCTCTCGTTCAGTTTTTCCATGCACCAGTCCGTCTGATCCTCATGAATGCGGTCGAAACCACTGAAAAACCAGCCGCCACCATACATGTTGGAATCCAGCAGAATCAGCGGAAGTAAACTCAGTTTTCCCTGACATCTGTGAGGTCTACTACAAAATTCCGGACGCCGGTAATGGGATTCTGAGGACTGTGCTCATATCTTCCTTTGGTAAAAACGGCATATTTTCCCGTAGTGAAAATCTCCGCCAGTTGCTCTTTATTGCAGGTGCAGCCCATCTCACAGTCATGGTTGCCGAATGACCAGAGTATAGGGAATCTGAAAACCATCCAGAAACGCTAACAGCTTTTCTGCCTGTTTCCTATTGTTCATGGTACCGCTTTTGGGGAAAAACGGGAAAACAGAATCTCCGGTCAGGACGATCAGATCCGGTCCCGTCCGGCGAATCAGCTCCGTCACCGCTGCCAGAGCCAGTCTGTCCTTTTTCCCGGAAAAAAGGCCGAACCCAAGGTGCAGATCTGTCAGCTGCAATATTTTATAATCTCTGTCCGTCGGGATGCAAAGGGAAAAAGTCTCTTCGTCCCGAATCTGAAAGTTTTTGGAAGTATACATAAGAATCTCTTTTCTGTCACTTAATCTGTTTCACTATTGTATTTGAGTTTTTTTGAAATCAGCTCAACGGGATCAATGCACCGATTGCAGACAGTAGCGTAGACAGCACCATCAGCACCTGAAAAGGCACCGTGCCGATCACACCGCAGATAGGACTGCTGCCCGCATTTTTTCTGGATTTACCGTATGTCAGCACCAGCATGATACTCACCAGTACCACAACGCCGCTCATGATCCGGGTCAGAACAATAAAGCTGTTCACACCAAACACCGCAAACAGAATGCAGGGAACTGTGGCGATCAGCCAGCTGATGCGGTTGCCGCTGCCGATCTGCTCATGAACCACATCGCGGAGGGCGAGAGTATTGCTCCAGAACGTGGTAAGTAAAGCAAACAGGGAAAATACGCCTGCCAGGATCATCGCCCAGGTACCGATACTCTCTCCCAACTGCATGTATGCCAGTTCTTTTTCCAGCGCTCCCTTGGTTCCCAGGAGAACCGTGCCCGTTACGATCAGGACAAACACTGAGGAAAGTCCAAAACCGATGAAGATGGAGCGGCGGATCTGTTTCGCGTTGCCATCCAGACCTTTCACCACCTGAATCACCGCCTGATTGGCCGAAGTTGCAAATACCACCATACTGTACAGCGCCAGCAGATTGTTCCAGTGGAACTCTGCCCGTTGCAATGTATTCAGCGGATGCAGAAAAGTCCCCACCGTCATCACCGCAACGATTCCCATCAGGACGATGACTGCGTATTTCTGCGCGATTCCTACTGCTTTCATGCCGATAAACACCACGACTCCGGTGATCACATAGTCCACCTTCTGTACCAGTTCTTCGGTAGAAACCGTCACATTTTCCACAACATTTGCCACTGAATCCTTCAGCGCTGGAAATAGGCATCTTTGGCCCAGTCGAAAGATATTCGAAACTGAGCCTGATTCGCTGTTGGTTTTCTCCTGCACATTACCTGTTCGTTCCTGTAGCTGCTTCTGTTGTGCCGTATCCGGTTGTTTCCGCCTCATTAGTTTCATCCCCTGGGCACTGTTTTCCAGTATGCTCTGTGTGCTCCTGGCATCTTCAATGGTTGCTTCGATCTGGGCCTGATAGGTGTCACCGATGAGGTCAGAGATCTTCACACTGGCGGGAACCACGAGGAAAATGCAATGCCGAATCACTGCCAGCTTCTGCTGCCAGTTTCGCACGGTGGCATTCGCAAAAAACAGATTGAATATCCATAGCACGCAGGCAATCAGGAATCAGGTAGGTAAATGCCACATAACCGGTAATCGTCACGAGATATTTTTCCAGATAGATGGCGCAAAGGACAACCAGCAGGTATCCGCTGACATCTGCCATTTTCTCCGCGATGGGGGTTGCCGTGTCTCCCGGAAGCAAGGTAATCAGCGCCGAAGTCACTGTGGACGCCGCCGTCAGCTCCATGACAGTTTGTTTTTTCTCATCCAGAGAGGCTATGGTTTTCTGGTGATTTTCCGGGGAGGAGGCGTATTTTCCTACAACCGTTATGGATAAAATAGCAACCAGCAATAATACTGCTGCTGTAATGCATTTCTGTTTGTTAAAATTCATGCTGACTACCTTCTTTCCTTCTCGATTTCTATATTATTTCACGCAAATATCCTGTTATTACATTTTTCAGGACGTAATTTAGGGCTATACACTACACTTTTTCAGGACGTAATCTCGTGCCATCTCACACTTTTCAGGACGTTACTTCAAAAACCTCCGTAACAGCTTCTCTTTCATCTCATCATACCTCTGGTACCGTATCGGCAGATCCGTCCATGTCTTTTTATCCACAATACTCCTATAATGGCTGAAAGTCTCGAATCCGGCGCGTCCGTGGTACCCACCCATGCCGCTCTCACCCACGCCGCCAAAGGGCATGACGCTGGTGGCGAGATGGATGATGGTGTCGTTGATGCAGCCGCCGCCAAAATGGCAGTGATCCAGGATCCGTCTCTGGGCTTTTTTATCTTCACTGAAAAAATACAGTGCCAGAGGATGAGGATGTTCCTCCACACAGCGGATCGCCCAATCCACAAAGTCTCCCGTGGCAGCTTGGGTTCCAAAACCTCGCCGCTAAAATCATTTTGTGCAACACCTTTCTCTGCATCATGTGCATTATACGTCAGCACCGGCAGGATCGGTCCGAAGATTTCTTCTCCCATCACGGCATCTTCCCAGGTCACATCCGTCATCACCGTAGGCGCAATCCGCAAAATCTTTTCGTCATACTGCCCGCCGCAGACGGTCTTTTCCGCATCCATCAGCCCCAACAGTCTGTGAAAATGCTTCTCGTTGATGATTTTTCCGTAATCCGGATTTTGCAGGGGATCCGCACCAAACTGTCTCGCGATCTCCGCCCGGATAGCTTCCACCAATCGGTCGCGGATCCTAACATCACACAACACATAATCCGGTGCCACGCAGGTCTGCCCGCAGTTTAGATATTTTCCGAATACGATCCTCCTCGCCGTCAGCGGAAGCTTAGCCGTAGCATCCACGATACAGGGACTTTTCCCGCCCAGCTCCAACGTCACCGGGGTCAAATATTCCGCAGCACTTCTAAGCACCTCCGTCCCACAATCTTGCCTCCGGTGAAAAAAATCATGTCAAAACGCTGCTGTAACAATGCCTGGTTTTCTGCTCTGCCGCCGGTGATCACAGCCACATATTCCGCCTGGAAGCATTCTTCCAAAATCATTTTTAACACTACTGCCGTCGCCGGAGCATAGGCACTGGGTTTTACCACTGCGGTATTCCCTGCGGCAATAGCATCGATCAAAGGATCCAGTGTCAATAACACCGGGTAATTCCAGGGGCTCATGATCAGCACGGTGCCATAGGGTGACGGAGAGCGAAAGCTTCTCGCTGCGAACTGTGACAGCGGTGTCGGCACTCTCTTTTCCCGCATCAGTCCCCGCAGGTGCTTCTGCATCCAGGCCAGTTCCGACAGAGTCAGTCCGATCTCGCACATATAGCTCTCCATCCGGCTTTTTCCCAGATCCTGTTGCAGTGCAGCATTCAGTTCCTCTTCATGGTACTGCAGGGAGGCCTTTAATTTTCCCAGCTGTTCTGCCCGAAATTTCCGGGAAAGCATGGCTCCCGTAGCAAAATATTCTCTTTGTCTGTTCAATATCGTCCGGATCTCCTGCTCTGTCATAGATGCCTCCTGATTTCTCTGCTCTTCTATTCTTTATACTACCCATTTTTTCATTTCAATGCAACGAAAAACGGCGGAGCTTTTCACTCCGCCGCCCGCCTATTTCTATTTACTTTATTTCCATGCAAAATTCACAATTCCGTACACATAAATGAACAGCACCGCCGCCGGAACAAAATACTTGAACACCGGCTTCATCCAAGGCTGCACTTTCAATCCTTTTCCCTCGTTGGCTTCCTCCAGGAATTTGTCCCAGCCCCAGCCGACCTTATAACAGCAAAATACTGCCAGCAGAATCGAACCTATAGGCATGATATTGTTGGACACCAGGAAATCCCAGAAATCGAGCCAGGTCGTTCCCGCCGCAAAGGGCTGAAAATGGATCACGCTGAAGCCCAACGCCGTTGTCAATGCCAACAGAAACGTTCCCACACCGCAGACGATACATCCTACCGGTCTCGACCATCCGGTCAGTTCCCGGACCATGGCCAGAATATTTTCACACACGCCCAGCACTGTGGACATGGCTGCGAACACCATGAACAGGAAAAATAAGGTTCCCCACCATCTGCCGCCTGCCATGTTGTTAAATACTGTCGCCATAGTATCGAACAGAAGGCTGGGACCCGCCGTCACTTCCACATCATAAGTGAAGCATGCCGGAAATATAATGATACCGGCGATCACTGCCACCAGTGTATCCAGGATAATAATATGGATAGACTCACCCATGAGAGAACGGTCCTTGCCGACATAGCTTCCGAAGATCGCCATACCGCCCATTCCCACGGACAAGGTGAAAAATGCCTGATTCATGGCGCCCACCACCACAGAACCGGTGATTTTAGAAAAATGAGGGATCAGATAGAAGCTCAATCCCTCTCCTGCTCCCGGAAGTGTAAAGCTGTGCACCGCCAGCACCAACATCAGCACGATCAATGCTGACATCATATATTTGGTAATACGTTCCAGCCCACCCTGCAGATGGAAGCTTAAAATGACAAAAGCGATCAGCAATGTGACTAGCAGATATGTCACATTCACCGAGGGTGTCGTGATCATTTTTTCAAATCCGAAATCCTGATTCTGCCCTGTCAGAAATTTTACAAAATAATAGAGGATCCATCCGGACACCACCGCATAGAAAAGCGATCAGCGCAATGTTGCCGATGAGACAGACGATGCCCCACAGATTCCATTTGCCCCTGCCGCCGGATAGTTTCCGGTACATATAAAGCGGACTCGTCTGCGCTGCACGTCCCACGGAGAACTCCATGATCATAGTAGGCAGGCCCAGCACGATCAGGCAGATCACATAGATCAGCATAAAGCTGCCGCCACCGTTCTGTCCGCACATCCACGGGAATTTCCACACATTTCCGCAGCCAATGGCACACCCCGCCGACAGCATGATAAATCCCAAACGGCTTCCCAGTCTTTCTCTTTTTTCCATACCTCTGATCCTTCCCAAAACTACTTATTCTAAACGCGGGATACGGCATATATTTTTGCTGTTTTCCTATATTTTCGCCGTCTTTTCTCATTGACAGCCCTGTTTTCTCATTATATAATTTTCTTAAATATTTGAAAAACAAATTATTTACATTGCATTGATCGAAGAATTGAATTTACAATATAGAAAGAGTATCTACCCTATGGATGTCAAAAATCTGGAAACCTTTGTTATGGTGAACGAACTGAAGAGTTTTACGCTGGCGGCCGGACGTCTGGGTTATACCCAGTCCACCGTATCCTTTCAGATCAAACAATTGGAAAAGGAGCTGTCCATCCCTCTGTTTGAGCGGATCGGGCATACCGTAACCCTGACTAACGAGGGGGAGAAGCTGTTACCCCTGGCCCAGCAGATCCTGCGTCTCGCTGCGGAAGCCACCCACATCTGCGGTAATACCGCTCCCGAAGGACTGGTGCGCATTGCCATTGCAGAATCTCTGGCCAGCTGGGAATTTCACAGCCGCTTCAAGGATTTTCATGAAAAATATCCGGGCATCCGCCTGAAGATCATTGCTACCAGTACTGACGAAATGTTCCAGATGCTGGGGCAGAATCAAGTGGACATTGTATACACGCTGGACCGCCGTATTTTTAATCACAATTATGTGACCGCTTTCGAAGCTCCAGTGGATATTCATTTTGTCACCGGTGCCGGTCACCCCTTAGCCGGACAGACTCAGATCACCCTGGAACAGATTTTGGAATATCCGCTGATCCTGACGGAGAAAAACATGAGTTACCGGGCTGCTCTGGATGATCTGCTCTCCCAAAACGGTAAGGAGACAATGCCCATCATGGAGGTGGGCGATACCCAGCTGATCCGCAATCTTCTGTGTCAGGGTCTCGGCATCTCCTATCTGCCGGAGTTCGTGGTCGCAGACGACCTGGCAAAGGGAAATCTCGTCAGCCTCCCCATGACGGAGATTCAGCCGGATATCTGGCGGCAGCTTTTATATCATAGGAACAAATGGATCTCTCCGGAGCTGAAATGTGTAATAAAATACCTGCAGGAGGAATAATCCCCTGCAGGTTTTCTATTTGTCATCTTATCCATCTCTGAAATTCCTATCGAATCCCATCAGCAATTCCGATTCTATGTACCAAAAAGGCTGCCACCCATGCCACAAAACACTGCCAGAGTACCACTGCAATGGCCCATTTTCCACCCAGTTCTCTGCGAACAGAAGCGATGGCGGCCACACAGGGGCGTATACAGCAGGCTGAATACCAGTAATGTAGCGGCTGCCAGTGGGGTAAGTACCGTGGCAATGCTGTCGCCGAACAATACTTCCAGGGTTGCTACCACACTTTCTTTTGCCATAAATCCGCTGATCAGAGACGTACAGATCCGCCAGTCTCCCAGGCCCAGCGGCCGGAACACCGGAACCAACAGACCTGATAGCATTGCCAGCATACTGTTGGCTGAATTCTCTACCAGATTCAGTTTCAGATCAAAACTCTGTAAAAACCATACTACAATCGTTGCAATGAAGATCACAGTAAATGCCTTCTGTAAAAAATCTTTCGCCTTTTCCCACAACAGCTGCCCTACATTTTTGGCTCCGGGCAGACGATAATTAGGCAGTTCCATTACAAAAGGCACCGGTTCTCCCTGGAACAACGTGCCCCGATATAAAAATGCTACCAGAATTCCCATAAGGATACCAAACAGATACAATGCCGACATGATCAGTCCACCCTTTCCCGGGAAAAATACGCTCACAAAGAACGAATAGATCGGTAATTTTGCAGAGCAGCTCATAAACGGAGTGAGCAAAATCGTCATTTTACGATCTCTCTCACTGGTCAGCGTCCGCGTCGCCATGACTGCCGGAACCGTACATCCGAACCCAATCAGCATAGGCACAATGCTTCGTCCGGACAGACCGATTTTTCGAAGCAGCTTATCCATCACAAACGCCACACGGGCAATATAGCCGCTGTCCTCCATCAGAGACAGGAAGAAAAACAGAGTGACCACGATGGGCAGGAAGCTCAGTACACTGCCCACGCCGGTAAAGATACCGTCTCTTACAAGGCTTTGGACCGCACTGTTAACATGAGCTGCCTGTCAATGCTGCATCAGTGATCTCCGTCAATTTTCCGATTCCCAGTTCCAGCAATCCCTGGAGCCAGGCTCCGATGACATTGAAATGTCAGATAGAATACCAGCACCATGATCAGAATAAAACAAGGGATTGCCGTATATTTTCCGGTAAGGATCCGATCAATCTTCTCACTGCGGATCCGTTCCTTGCTTTCCTTCGGCTTTACTACCGTCTGTTCACATAATCTCTCGATAAAATCAAACCGCATGTCCGCGATAGCCGCACTCCGGTCCACACCACGCTCTGTCTCCATCTGGCAGACAATATGCTCCAGCATTTCTTTTTCATTTTCATCCAGCTGCAGCTTCTCCAGGATCAGATGGTCTCCTTCAATGGCTTTGTTGGCTGCGAAACGCAGGGGCAACTTTGCAGTCTTCCGCATGATCCTCGATCAGATGCCCCACCGCATGGATGCAGCGGTGTACGGAACCGTCATGATCGTTTTTATCGCAGAAATCCTGCCGCAGCGGCCGTTCCTGATATTTTGCCACATGGACTGCATGACGGATCAGTTCGTCCACACCTTCGTTTTTCGCAGCAGAAATGGGGATTACGGGTACTCCAAGGAATGCCTCCATGGCGTTCACATCGATGGAGCCGTGATTGCCGGTGACTTCATCCATCATGTTCAGGGCTACGACCATGGGAATGTTCATTTCCAACAACTGCATGGTCAGATACAGATTACGCTCGATATTCGTCGCATCCACGATATTAATGATAGCTCTGGGTTTCTCATACAGGATAAAATTACGGGATACGATCTCTTCACTACTATAAGGGGACATGGAATAAATACCGGGCAGGTCTGTCACCAAAGTATCCGGATACCCTTTGATGGAACCGTCCTTACGGTCTACGGTAACTCCGGGGAAATTTCCCACATGCTGATTCGAGCCGGTGAGCTGATTGAACAGTGTAGTCTTGCCGCAGTTCTGATTTCCCGCCAGGGCAAACGTTAATATCGTTCCCTCCGGCAGAGGATTCTCATCTTTTTTCGAATGGTATTTTCCATCCTCACCTAATCCCGGGTGCTCCGCATCCGTCACCCGGTCCAGCCCTTTATGTTCTCTTGTTCTCTTCGATATGGGTGCGATCTCGATCTGATCCGCTTCCGCCAGCCGCAACGTAAGTTCATAGCCGTGCACCTGCAATTCCATGGGATCCCCCATCGGAGCCAGCTTTACCACCGTCACCTCCGCTCCCGGGATCATACCCATATCCAGGAAATGCTGTCTGAGTTCTCCGGAACCACCGACGGTTTCGATCACGGCGCTTTTACCGATTTCCAATTCTTTCAGTGTCATAACACTTCTGTATCCTTTCGTATCTCAACATTTTAATGTACTGTGTTGTAACAGAAGTATTATAGCGCATTTGGTATTGAAAATCAGTATCAATTTGTCTTTTTTATTTCCATATTTTTTTAAAAAATGGAACAAAAATGTAGAAAAAATTGGTGAAAGCAGTTACAATTAAAATAGTATCAATAGAAAAGGGAGGGAACTTATGAATATGAAAGAAAATAATAAATATCGTTATACGGATACTTCGGAACGCAATATCAGAATGAACCGGTTCTATATTATCGCTACTTCGCTTTTGGCGATTGTTTTCCTATTTTATCTGTGGTTAAAACTGATAAATCACAACATTTCGCCCATTGTTACATACGCAAATACCATTCTGATTGCCGTTTTCTGTGTGGTAAATGTCGTGACACACCTTCTAAATAAGGCGACACGACTATTAAAAGTCTTCGCTACCATCGAGATCGGCATTGAGTATTTGTTGGTCGTTTTACAGACAGATGCAAGTTTCATTCACTATGCGCTGATCGCCATTTTCATATTACAGATTCCTTATTATGAGAAAAAATCTCTGAAGAAAACCGCTTTGGGATTATTCGTGCTCTACCTGATCGTCATGATCGTTCAGGCTACGAAGGGAATCTACGGTCAGGATGTGAATGCCGTCTGCTCTACCCTGCTGGTATTTCTGATTGGAATTATTATTCTGGAGACCGGTAAGATCACAATACTTTTAATAATGACGCCATCGGTTCTTCCCGGGAAGAACATAACCATGTAAAAGAAGTACTGGATAATATTCTGGACGTATCCCAGACCGTACATCAGGAAACCACCAAAACCACAGATCTTATGAACCAGCTGGTACAAACTACGGAATCTGTAGCCAACAGTATGCAGGAGATCTCCTCTGCCACCAATATGACCGCCACCAGTATCGAAGAACAAAGCCAGATGACCGGCACGATTCAGCGTGCTATCGAGCAGACCGGTCATATCTCCGAGCAGATGGTTCAGATTGCCGAGGATTCCAACGAAAGTATTCGTAAGAAACATGGCTGCCATGGAAGACTTAAAACAACAGTCCGCCATGATCAAGGATACCAACCATTCCGTCACGGACGCCATGGAAAATTACAGGAAAAGACGAAAGAAGTGGAAGAGATCGCCGGAAGCATCATGGCAATCTCCGGTCAGACCAATCTTCTGGCATTGAACGCTTCCATTGAAAGTGCCCGTGCCGGGGAGGCCGGACGTGGTTTCGCTGTTGTTGCCCAGCAAATCCGGCAGTTCGCAGAACAGACCAAGAGTTTTACCGAAGAGATCACCAAGATTACCAACGATCTGAATACCAATGCCAACATGGTAGTCAACACGATCAACGGTTCCATCGAAGCTACCGAACAGCAGGGCGAAAAAGATCCTGGCTGCTTCCGAGACTTTCGAACAGCTGAACAAAAATATGGAAGCACTGGCTTCCCAGGTGGAAGAAGTAAATCACCACATTCTGGGATTGTCAGAATCCAATAATAAGATTATGGAAAACATCTCCCAGCTGTCCGCTGTAACTGAAGAAGTCACCGCTAATGCCGAGCAGGTACACACCATGAGCCAGAACAACCTGGATTGCGCAGAACAAGTAAAAACGGCAGTAGAACATATCCGCTCTACCACCGATGAGATGGGAACGCAGGAGGGGTAACCCTCCTGCGTTCTTTGATCTTACTATTTCAATTTCAAACCGTCTTTAAAAGCATTTCCTACTTTATCTCCCATTGCAAGATAAGTATTATTCACAGGATCATAGCTGATTGGCTTCAATTTCTTCGGATCGATCTTGCCATCCGTCAGGATGCTTTCGTCCGCATTGACGTTGACGATATCGCCCACCAGAATGCCGTCTTCAAAACTTTTCACCTTACATTCCAGCGCCATGGGAAGTTCATCGATCAGCGGTGCATTGACAAAATCACTCTTGGCTGCATGGAAACCGGACTTTGAGAATTTATCAGGTACTTTCTTCGCAGATTCCACGCCCACATAGTCGCAGGCTACCACGGTATCTTCGGTTCCGATACTTACGGTAAATGCTCCGGTCTTTGCCAGATTCTCCGTGGTCTTATGCTCTGACATACTGATGGAGATCTCATTCATGTCCGTAATGATTCCCCATGCTGCGTTCATGGCATCGGGTACCCATTTTCGTCATAAGTTGCAATGATCAGCACCGGCATGGGATACATTACCGGCTTTGCTCCAAAATTTACTCTGCTCATATTCGTCCTCCTTGTACTAAATTAATTTTTCCTTCCATTCTGCTTCCCGGAATCCGGTCAACACCAGATCCCCGTCCACGACAAACGGCCGCTTTACCAGCATTCCGTCCGTGGCCAGCAGCCGAAGTTGTTCCTCTTCCGTCATGTTCGGAAGCTTGTCCTTCAACTGCATGTTCTTATATAACAACCCACTGGTATTGAAGAATTTCTTTAACGGTAGCCCACTTCTGCTCTGCCATTCTTTAATTCTTCGTAGGTGGGTTGTCCTCTCACAATGTGACGATCTGTATAGGTGATATTATGTTCCTCCAGCCACTTTTTTGCCTTTTGACAGGTGGAACATTTGGGGTATTCTATAAATAGCATGGGGACCTCCTAAATGTAGCAAAATTTATTTTTTAACTAAAGTCATTATAATTCACTAGATTATCTTAATTCAAGGTATAACTTTAACAGGAATTACTTTATATACTTCAATATAAAGTCCCCGCCTCACGGCGAAGGACTACACTTTCGACCCAACCATTTATATCCCGCATATCGGTCAGCGGTAAACTTTCATTACACCTACATTCTATCAAGCACGCAGGCTTCAAAATCGAACCTGATTGCACCGGTAAATTTCCTGCAATTTTTCGCCTGTTTCAAGAATGCTTTCACCGGCTTCGTCTATGTCCACCCGGAACTCATCATAGGTTCTGGCTTTTCTTTTATGCTTGCAAAATAAATTTGCTTATCATTACCAGCAGACGATCACACCACAAACTTCATATCCAATCGTTTCTTCCTGAATTTCTTTTTCGTTCCTCCAGCGGAATCCAACAGAAATCCAGATTGATTCTCTCATGATCCAGTTCATCATATCCATGAAACACCCCATTCATGGGAATACCATCGTCCAGTAAATGAACATTATAATACAAACATATCTGATGACAGGGTTTCTTCCCCCACGGAAAATAAATTTCAAAAGATTATCATCGTTTTTCTTCAAACTCCGTTTCCAAATAGAATGTCCATGTGGATCAATATACCGCCAACCCTTCATCGTTTTTTTTAAATAGAATGTCCATGTGATCTCCCTTCACTCAGATATACTCCCTGTTTTTACCTAAACTTTAAAATCAAAACTGTTATTCCCACGGAAATCATCATAAGCCCAAGCAAAATGACCAGCGCAATAACCTTTGCATTTTTCTCCATAAATCGGATAGGTGTCCCATACTTTTCATCAATGTTTGCATCTCTTCGCTCATTCCTGATATTCTGCTCCCACTCCAGATCCTTCAGTTTCATATATTCGTCATAATGGCGTTTTTCCAGACGGTCTTCCTCTTCGCGTACCAATAATTCCAGGTTTTCTTTATAAGAAGCCCCACAATTACTGCACCCCTTTTCATCCGTGCTTTTTCCCCTTATCTTGTTAGCGCAGTATTCGCAGGTAAATTCATAATCACTTGCGGGTTTATAAACCGGAGACTCTCCGATTTCAAAGTTGTAGTATTTATGACGTATCAGCTTATATTTTTGAATTGCCTGCATTGTAGTACTTATATATTCCATTTCCTGTGTTATGGCTTTCTCCTGGGATTTCATATACTCTAAATACCTTTGATGCATGGCCCGTTTCTTTAACTGATACTCCTTGTTCTTTCCAAAATTACCGCCACAGGTTGGACATTTTTCATCCGCAGAAGATACCTTGGATCCGCAAAACTCACAGGTAAATTCAAAATTCTCCTGAAAATGATCCTTTTTGTAGGAAATGTACTTAACCGGTTTCAGGTCCTTACGTGCTCTAATGCCCGAAGAGAAAAACAAGTATATAAGTAATAACAGGCCAAAGGTAATTGCTATATTAAAAAATACTGTTGAAAACAAACTGAAAAATTCCATAATAATGTGTCATTCCTCTTTCGTATTAAATATAATTCTTAACTAATCATATCATAGTAAATCCTATTTTTCATCTAGGTCCTAAGAATGTACTGATTACAACTCTTGATACTTCATGCATGGGAAATATCTTAGAAAAATCCAGTTGCCATATCTCCATTTTCTGCTACAATTTGATCATAATAGTTGCGAAGCAACGTTAAGCACCGGAGGTGCGAATCATGATATATTATGATTATACCAATGTAAAAAAATGAGGATAACACAAATGAGAAAAACAATTCTTCCCGTGACAGCAACAATTTCTTTGAGCCTATTGGCCTGCGGATCAAACAATTCCGGTGAATCTGAATTCACCAATATTACAGAAGCAGAAACAACGGCCATCGTCGCAGAGTCAGAAAACGCATCTACTGCCACAGAACCGGATGCCGGGCACAGTGAAACGAACGCAGAAACCGAACGCACTGAAACCACAGAAGTGATAACGGAAGATTCCACAGAAACTCCGGCACCGGTGGAAGTATCAGGAAGCACGGAGAATAGCACCATTTTGCCTCTCTCTTATGAGGATTTTAATGTTAATGGATTTGGATATAGCAATTACGTAGACTTATATGGAGCCGGAAACGGCTATGAAGATGTAGAACGTATTGCTATTATGACTACAAATTGTACGGCATATACGTAATACCCCGATCAAATGTCATCAGACACAGAAACTTCGCGTGGTATAAAATTAGGCGATTCCAGGGAACAAGTGATTGCTGCTTATGGAGAGCCTCAAAAATGAGGTAGTGTATAAAAATAAGGCCTATAATCATGATGGTCTGGAAAGCCAATACAATTTGTGCGAATGTGTGAAAAACTCTGAAAACTCTGAATACGCCTACCCTTAAATTTAACGCCGCTTTTATGAGCGGCGTGGTTTCCGACATTCCTCGGGAAGTTCCTCTGCCCAGGGCATCAGCTGATCTAGTTTTGCCGGATTTATATTTCCTTTTTTCGTCACAATACTTCGGCAGCTCCGTGAGGATATGCCTGAAGTAGTAGTATGGGCGCAGATTGTTCAGCTTTGCTGTTTCTGAAAATACTGTAAACAAGAGCGCTGGCTCTGGCACCTTTGGCTGTGTTATGGAACATCCAGTTCTTCTTGCCGATACAGAAAGTCCGGATAGCCCGCTCGGAAGCGGAGTTATCGATTGGGATATCCCCATCGGTCAGAAATACCTTTAAATAGTTTTCCTGATGGATGACGAAATTTAGTCCCTGTCCGGTCCTGGATTTCGGAGGCACCGCACATTCTGCAGCCTGTTGTTTTACCCACGCAAAGAAATCCTCAACCAGCGGCTTTATCCTTGTCTGCCGCTGTGTAAGGCGATCCGGTGCCGGAAGTTCTTTCAGTTCGGTATCGATCCGGTAGAATTCTGCGATCTTTTTGTAATGCCTGGTATGCCACGGAATTTTTTACTGACAGGGGATTCTTTTTTTATCCGCTGCCTTTACGGCATCTGCAAAGGCTCTTCTTGCATGTGCCCAGCAGTTTGCATTTGTCTCTCCCGGCAGTTTTTTGTCCAGCAGATGATACTGCTCCAGACTGTCCGTGACCAGAACTCCTTTGTAGCTCCGGTAAAACTCCAGCGGCTTTTCGTGATCCCTGCCTTTCTGGTATTCGTAGATCACCACAGGACGTTCCTTATAGAACTCCCCGGAACGGTGTACCCACATGTAGCATTTACTGTTCGGATGGTCACTGTCACCGATCACCTGTGTCGGTGTTTCGTCTGACTGCGTCACCGGCAGGGACCGCAGTTCCTGCTTCATGCGTTCCACAAACGGTGCGAAATATTTCTCAGCACACCGGATAATCCAGTTCGACATGGTCTGTCTGGAGATATTTACACCATTGCGTTGAAACTCCTGCTCGACTCTGTGCAGTGCAGAGGAGTTCACATATTTTACATTCAGAATGGATGCAAGCAGGGAAGGAGTAACGATGCTTCCACGCAGAAGGTCCTTGGGGCGCTTTCCGCGTAAGAATTCATCCTGATGATCTCCGCCAGTGCCTACATAGACTTCCACGGTATGGACTTCCGCCGTCCAGGATTCCGGCTCATGCCGCAGTCTTTTGTAGGTTTCATCCTTCATTCTGCGCCAGTTGCCTGCACCATAAAAACGCATCCAGTTCTTCTGTGGATACCTGATAAGGAGGAAGTATTTCTTCCGGGAAATTTTTCAGATCCGTTTCCCGTTGTCCTTTTTTCTTATGGTTATGCCGGGAAGGAAGCATTTCTTCCGCAGCAGGTTCCGGGACAGACAGATCGCAGCAGCTTTCTGCCTCATCAAAGAAGGACATCTGACCATCTATGGAATCCAGCGTTTCTGTGTGTTTTCCGAAACGATAGCTGTTCGCTATGCGTACCTGTTCGATCAGCCGCTCGATGTTCTCATTCAGGGTATCCAGCTGTCCCTGCATCATAAGAACGATGGTGATCAGCTCTTCCCGGCTGCAGTTATTCAGTTCTTCCAGTGTATGTCTGTCTGTCATTGTCCCGCTCCTTAAACTGTTTTCATTATACCAGAAAACACAAAGGATTGCGATCCGGCAACCCCGCAGGTTTCGTCATTCTGCCTATGCCTGTAAGGCGGTGTGATGGTCATAGAGCCGGGGAAATATAAAGTTTTCAAAGGTGCTGAAATTTTATCCGGATCCTCCTGTGGATACGTCACAGACCATGAAACAGCGTTCAGAGAGGCTGTAACACCGGGAATGGATCTGACCGATAACAGGCATAAAAAATCTATGTTTTGCACAAAGATCAGGTGGGCTTTTGCGGTGTTACTTCCCTGACTTTGGGGTTCAGGGGATTCAGCCCCATCATAAGATAACGGAACTGTTCCTCTGTAAGGTCTACGCCTTCTTCACTGATCCTTGACTAGAACAGAGAGCCTGCCTCCAGCCGTTTGTAGAGCTGAAGAAAACCGTCTCCCATCCATAGAAGTCCCTTTGATGCGGTCGGACCGTCTGCCACAGAACAGGAATAAAGTTCCTTTTTCAAAAGGATTCTGATGGTATCTGTCTCCAATGATCATGGACAGCCCATCGATCCCTTTGCGCAGATCCACATATCCGCAGGCAATCACGACTCTGCGGATACCGGCAGCATCTTCAAGCATGAAGTACCTCCTGCAACAGCCTGCAAAGCAGGGACTCTGAAATATCGTTTGATAATTCCAGCGTCAGGCGGCCTGATCTGATCACTGCAACCGGAGTCATTGCTGCAGGGACGGTTGGCACCGGTGTTGTGTCCAGAGCAGTTTTTACCGGGATTTCTACAAAAGAGAGAGCAGACGGGTTGGTGACATCGTGATGGTCAATACTTCCTTTTTGCCCTCTGTGTTAATGCCCAGAATTACATAGGCTGCAAGTTTACGAATCACTCCGTTGTCCCGCACAGAATAGTGGATAGCATCAATGTAAAGAATCGGATACACGTCGTCTAACGGTCGATTCTGCCAGTCTTCAATCTGCGGAAGTATCTTATCTGTTACATCAGAAATAAAACTCTCAGATGTTTCGAAGCCATAGATATCTTCAATCGTTTCCGAAATTTGACGTGTAGTCATTCCTTTGGCATACATGGAGATAATCTTCTGGTCAATGTCAGAAATATCTTTCTGACGCTTTTTGACAACCTGTGGTTCAAAGGTGGACTTTCGATCTTGTGGTACTTCGATTTCCATAGAACCATACCGACTGTTTACCTGCTTGCGTTTATAGCCGTTTCGATAATCGTCGTTGTCAGAACGCTCGGATTTCTCATATCCAAGATGGTCATCCATTTCAGCCTCCATCATTTCTTTAAGGGTGCCGCCCAGGAGATCTTTAAAAGAGCATCCTGGATATCTTCAGCAGGAAGTTATATTCAAAATATTATATATGTACACTTATTCCTTCATTCTATAACTGTATATTCAAAGTTAGTGGCATATTTTTATATAAATTATAAACTTAATTCTTCAATTGATTGAACTCTTAACTAGACCATATGTATTTTTTCTTTTTTTTTGCATAATCAATTAATTTCAATTTTCCTTTCCAATTGTATCCGCAAGAATAAATTTCAAGTTTTTAATATCAATTATCCATGCATCAAAATCCGGACATATATGTTCAATATTGTTTCAATTCCCCAAATATTCTTCATACATCACTATTATCTGTAAACATTCATCAACTTTGAATTTCTCCAAGTCTAATACTACATTATTTTCTTATTTGAGCCATCATAAAATACAGCTGTGTACCACTCATAACCTTCTGCTTCAATTTCTAAACTCTGGGCATAGCGTTTTCTAATACATTCTCACACTTTAATTTTTACATTATACAATACTATCATCTAATTCTGGTTT
>VOFC01004825.1_pt1 | contig 22961 bp, 32 predicted proteins | sample 5384161 | NCBI WGS metagenome assembly VOFC01 (sample SAMN12384722, study PRJNA508395) | human gut metagenome | isolation source: healthy gut B | host: Homo sapiens | reverse complement strand
CTCATTGTACTTCGTTCTGGTTACGCCATTGCTTGGGCGTTAAAATCGAGGGGCAGACAGCTCATGGAAAAAGCCAGGAGGCTTTGCGCGGAAGTGGAGTTCGACGGCCTGGGTGGCGCCTATGAGGCAGGGCCGCACCCAGATCACGGCGAAAGCCGCTGGCGTGACAACTGGTAAACGCAAGCAGAAACCCACGGCTGATACAGCGGCGGCGCGGAACTGCCGGAGAGATGGAAAATGATTTCCCCCAAGGAAAGCATCCCCTCGGCCTGCCGCCGGGGAAGCAGATGGGTAGCATTGCCCATCCTTTTCCATCACCAAATCACACAATCTAATTAACGCAGAGAAGGGAGGAACGACGATGGCAGCCAACACAGACCCGCAATCCAAGAAATGGCAGTTGACCATCAACGAAATCCCCAAAGGACTGCCTTGACCGTAACGAACTGCTGGATATTTTAAGCCGGTTTTTTCTCACCGGAGTATTTCGCTGCGTGCGACGAGGATCCGCGACGACCGGCACCCCATACCCATGTGTTTTTTGCGCGCCTCCAAATCAGTTCTCGACGTTCTTCGGCTCCCGCCCGTGAAGGCACTGGGGACGGTACAGCAGAACCGGGACATTATCGCAAAAAAACCGGAAAATGGGCGGATGGCAAAAAAAGCGGAAACACAGGTCGAGGGCAGTTTTTATGAATGGGGAACACCGCCCACCGAGCAGGAAGAACGCTCCCCCGGCCATGGCGAAGCTGCCCAGAGCGTCAAGGAAGGACGCTCCACCATGGAGATCATCGAGGAAACACCGGGGTTTGCGTTCAAGGTCAGGGACATTGAAACCCTGCGCGAAACAGTCACGGCGGCAAGGAACCGCAGCAGGAACCGGGATTTGACGGTGTGTACTATCTCTTTGGCGCGTCCGGCGCAGGCAAGACGCGCGGCATCTATGCGGAACATCCACGCCGGGGATATATGCCGCATTACCGACTATGGCGAAAGAACGGCGTCCGCTTTTGACGCATACCACGGACAGCCGGTTTTGGTGTTCGAGGAATTTCACTCCCAAATCCCGATTGAGTATGCTCAACTATCTGGATATTTACCCCCTGTCCCTCCCCGCCCGGTACAATGATAAAACCGCCTGTTATACCACGGTCTATATCACCTCTAACCTTCCGCTGGAAAAGCAGTACCGGGGCGAACAGTGGGACAGGCCGAAACCTGGCGGGCGTTCCTCCGCCGTATTCCATAACATCATTGAGTTTTTACGGACGGAACCACCGTCCAGAAGAAGAAAGGGGCTGGCCCTAATGAAAACGATAAAGACACATCACCAGGCGGACGGAAAAACCGCCACCTGCTCCGGCGCATGAAAGCGGGGCTTATGGCGGCCAGGGACCACCCCACAAGGGGCTGCTGCTCACGGCGTACCTTGCGGGCGCTGTGTGCTGGTCTGGCTGTTCCGGGGACACCTGTTCGGCCTGGACGCCTTACGGTATGTTTCCCCCTCGTCCTGAACGCCGTTATAGACCTGTTAGTGCCTCTCTACGCCGTGGGCGGCCTCCTGGCCGTCCTGGTACTCCCTGGGAACACCCTGGGGCGGCAGGGCGGCAAAGGAGGGTTTGCAGAAAGTTGGCCTTGTCAACCACGCCGGAGAGGCCCCGTCCTCCTGTGCAAACAGCAGGACAAGGACACGCCCCCGGCTGACGGTCTGGGAGTTCGACCCCTGCGGCATACCCCTGGGGAATGGGAGGACAAGCGGGCCAGAATTGAAACGGCCCTGAATATCACCATAGCTAAAATGACATGGGCGGAGGGGCGGAAAAATCATCTGTGTCTATTCTGCTCCCGCTGAAAGCGATTTCCCGGCCCTGCTCCCCTGGAAAGACAAACACCTGTCCTTGGACAATTTTGTGTTAGTCCTGGGGAAAGCCTCACCGGGCCTGTGACGGTGATCTCACGAATATCCCCCATATCCTGCTGGGCGGCTCCACGGGCAGCGGCAAGAGCGTACTGCTGAAGCTGCTGCTTATGCAATCGCTCCAAAAGGGGCGGAGGTCTACATAGCGGACTTTAAAGGGCGGCGTAGACTTCCCCGGGTTTGGCGGCAGAAATGCCACATGTGTTTCGGGAGGATGAATTGCTCCATACCTTAGACCAACTCACGGCGGCTTTTGGAGTGCCGCAAAAGCGGCTGGAAGAAACGGAGTGCAAAGACCTGGACACCTACAACGAGGCCACGGGGAGGGACTTCCCGGCTGGTGTTCGCCTGTGACGAGGTGGCGGAGATGCTGGACAAGACCGGGCTGATAACGAACGGAAGAAGCTGCTGGCCAAATTGAAAACAAGCTGTCCACCATTGCGCGGCAGGGACGGGCATTTGGTATTCATCTCATTCTTGCCACGCAGAGGCCGGATGCGACCATCATCCCCGGCCAGATACGCAACAACATGGATTTCCGTGTTTGCGGCAGAGCGGACAGCGTGCTTTCGCAAATCATCCTCGACAGCACCGGCGCCGCCGAGCAGATACCAAAAGACGCAAGGGGGCCGTTTCATCACCGGGATGGGACGGTGTTCCAGGGCTACCTGTTCGACGAGGGGACAGATATGTGGAGGGATCAGTATGGCGCATTCTGGACACGGTTCCTATTTGGGAAAAGGCAAATTTGAGCATGGAGGAAGCCGCCGCCTATTTCGGTATTGGTATTAACAAACTGCGGGAGATGACCAACGGGACAACTGCTCTTTTGTCCTCTGGAACGGGACGCAAGCGCATGATTAAGCGCAAAGCATTTGAAAAATTTTTCAGAGGCGGCCACTCGATATAGTGGAAAGCGAGGTTCGGTATGTGCTATAATCAATCATACCTATCTCGCTTTTCACAGAAAGGAGATCGGGCGGGAAAGCGCAAAGATAATAAGGGCCGTGTTCTGAAAAGACGGCGAGAGCCAGCGGAAAAACGGCACTTATGATTACACAGACCGACATTCATAAAAGCGGCGTTGTATCTACGCAAAGACATTAGAGTTTGCTTCGAAAAGAGGCGGATATTCAGCGTGATCTGGCGGACGGGATGGACTATGCGGCCAGTGAGATAACAGTGGCGGAATTAGTAGACCGTTATATCAATCTTGCGAAATTGGGCCGAAACAAAAATTCCATGCGGGCGGCAGGCTCCGCCAAATCAACTGTGTCTCCGACCCATTTGGACAGCGCAAAATCACGGAATGTGAAACTGTCGGACGCAAAGGGTTCTTTCGGGGCCCTGCATGACAAAGAAGGATCAAGCAAAATACCATCGGTGTGCTGCAAAGCGTATCTTCCGCCCTGCTTTTGAAATGGCCGTGGACGATGATATGATCCGCAAAAAGAACCCGTTCAAGTTCAAAACTGTCTGATGTTCTTCCGGATGATGCCAAAGCGTGACGCTTGACCTAAAAAAGCAGCAGGAGAACTATTTGCAGTTCATCCGGGATTATGGCCAGGACAATTACTATGATGATGTTGTCCTGCTGGGGACTGGCTTGGGGTCAGCGAATTATACGGCCTCACCAAAAAAGACATTGACTTTGAAAACAGCGGCATATCTTCATTGAGCATCAACTATGCAGGACTGCTGAAAAACCCTACTTCATAACTTCTCCAAAAACCAGCAGCGGCGTTCGGTGCATCCCCCATGAGCGATATGGTCTATGGCACTGAAAACGGGTGGTGGGCGAACCGCCTCCAACGCCAACAGTTGAGTTCTTGGTGGATGGGGTACAGCGGATTCCTGTTTCTGGACAAGGACGGGAAACCCAAGGTCGCTATGCACTTGCAGAACTATATGCGGGGGATGCAGAAAAAGATCGCCAGGAATTTACGGGCGCTCATTTCCCAGGGTAACGCCCCTCATGTCCTGCGGCACCTTCTGCACAGATATGCAACGGGCCGGAATTGATGTGAAGAGCTTGCAATATCTCATGGGCCACTCTAATGTCAGCGTAACACTGGATATTTACACATGTGAATTTTGATGCGGTGGAAGAGGCGTTTGGCCGGGCAGTCAGCAATCTGTAATCCGTGGCAATCGCATGGCTGACGCCTTACCATAAAACTTACCTATTTTCAGCCGTAGAAATATGTAGGTTACCATAGAGAAATGTGCGGATAATATTTGAGATAATCGACATTTCTCTTTGTATCCCCATATGTTGAAAAGTTCAAAGTTCCGGAGGGCGGCATGTACTAAGACATGCCTCGACCTCTTGAAAACGCTGAACTTTTTGCAACACAGGAGTGCAGCCCTTATGCCAAGCTTACTCCACAAACGCAAAAATAAAAGCGCGTAACAGGGTGAACCAAAGCCGACACTTACAGTTTTGTAGGTGTCGGCTTTTCTTTTTGTTCTGCTAAATCTTAAAGATATTAAATTTCACAACTCCATATCCACATATACAAGAGGAGCTGCTTGACAATATCGTGCCGCGATGTTAGAATGGGAAAAAGCAATATCGTGAGACGATATTGCAGAAAGAGGATGCCATGATCGATATGAAAGATAGAGGGTACTGACAGAGTCAATGTTCTATGTGCTGATGTCTTTCCTGCACCGTGAAATGTGGGTATTGAGATCACAGAATTTGTAGAACAGAAGACCAATGGACGGGTGCGTCTTGGTCCCGGTACGCTTTATACATTGTTAGGCAAATTTCAAGATGAGCACCTGATCGAAGAAACACAAACCGATGGCCGCAAACGCAGCTATCGGCTGACTGAAGAGGCAGAGCAGTATTTAAGGACGAGCTGGCACGCCTAAAAAGCCTGTGTCCTTGATGGAGAGGGAGGAATTTTATGAGCAAGACTGTGATCCGTATAACACCAGTTGGCGGTTTTGATATTCCAGGGCTAGAAAACTGGTTCGCTGTTATGGCTGGGAAAGGACTGCGCTTTCCATGACCACTGGTCCCCTCACCATTTTGAAAAGACAGCGCAACAAACGGTACAAATCCATTTAGAGCCGATTCGCGGAGCAGTAAATGATGATCCAGAGCTAAATGCGCTTTACGAAGATGCAGGCTGGCACTACTGGGGGATCTTCCGCGGAAGTTTCTATGTCTTTGCCTCTGACGACTTGACGGCGCAGGCACATACAACTCGGAAACACAGGATTATGCGTTAAAGCGCTTTTCAAAGAAAAGTGATTGGAGGTGTACTGCTTGCCTTCGGAAATGTGCTTTTGCTCAGCCTTTATCAAAACGGCTCCCCCATGGGAAAGTGATTGGACATGGCTCAGATATTATCCCGTTGAGACCTTTTCCAACCGACCTGTGCTCCCGTTCCTACTGACAGCGTTTGGGTTGTTGCTGATTGACTTATCGTACTTTGTTGGGGCTTTTCCATTTACTGTGCTACCGAAAGGCGATTAAAAGCGGGACAGTTCAAAGAGACACGAAAGAGTCGGCTGGTTGTTGGCGATAGGATTCGCGTTTTTTGCTTCCGGTCTTTATCAATACCATACAGTTGTTTGCGGGAACAGATTACCGCCCCTATGATCTAGCAGGTTCCGGCTTCATCACTCTGACGGACATTGAGGGAGAAAGATCTGCCGCTCTCCCGGGATGTGTTTTACAGCATGGACTATATCTCTCATGGTGGAACGCTACTCGACCCGGAATCTTGGTATTTTCATCAGTATGGTGCATTCAACGAGGATGACAGCCCAAATGACGTACCTCATCTGGAGGTCATCATCACTCGTTACCCATTGGATATACTCGCCGAAATGCGGGCAGAGGAATGGAGCAGGCAGAAATTTAACAACTCCGGTGACTATCAGCAGTTTGATGTTCTCGATGAATGCTTGTACGCCAAACGCGAAGGGGCGAACTCATGTCAATGAGATAATCGGGGAACCGCGTGTTTTTCTGCCCGGCGGCATCCTCGTGCTGCGTCGCGGAGATACCGTCCTGTTTGCCGATTACTATGGAGAACAGGATCTCTCTGAACATATTGAACATTTTGCGCAAATGTTAATGGACCTGTAATCCCAGCTTATCGGGCTGATAAAAAATCAAACTAATATCTCAGCGGTGGGACAGCCAGCCTGCGGCTGTCCCACCTTGATAACAGACAAAGCACAGCCTGCGGCCCCCGTCAACGGCTGCTTTTGCCGTCCATTTCGACCATTGACAGGGGTAGAGACCTGACACAAAAAAAAGTCTTGACAAATCAAGGGTGGGATGCTATAGTGAACATCGTTCAGAATGGGGCGTGAAACGTGAACACGGTCATCACTTCCAAAGAGGCCATCTTGGAGACCAGCCGTAAGCTGATCCAGGAGAACGGCTGGGCGGCCGTCAACATCCGCAGCGTGGCGCAGGCCTGCAATATCTCCGTCGGCTCCGTCTATAATTATTTTGACAGCAAATCTGACCTGATCGCCGCAACGGTGGAACGCGTCTGGTGCGATATCTTCCACATCCCTGATGGCCAGACCTCCTTCAAACGGTTTCCAGACTGCATTGAATGGGCCTATGAACGTATGCGGCGTGGGAATGAAATATATCCCGGTTTCTTCTCCATGCACTCCATGAGCTTTGTCGGTGAAGATAAGTCCAGTGGGCAGGAGCTGATGGCAAAATCGTGGAAACACATTCAGGAGGGCTTCCACATGGTCCTGATGCGGGATAAAAATGTAGATCCGGCGGTTTTTGACGACGTCTTTACTCCTCAAAAATTTGTTGAGATCATCTTCTCTCTGATCATCTCCTCTTTGCTGCGGCACGACTATGACTGTGCCGGCATTGTCAGGATGGTGGAACGGATCCTTTACCGTTAAAGAATTCCCGTTCATGCGGGAATTCTTTATCCAGCAAAATGAACAAAGTTCATATCAAGTAGGAAAGCGAGGCCTCTTCATGCAAGCTATTGTTGAAACACTGTTTGATGCAGTCTATCTGACTTCCGTGATCGCCATTGGCGTCACCATGATCGTAAAGAGCAGGGGGAAACAAAGAGTACTGGCTGTTCGGCATCATGGCCGTCGTCCTTGGCGCCGGCGACGCCTTCCATCTGGTCCCCGGGCTCTGGCTCTCTGCACCACTGGTCTGGAAAACTTTATCGTCCCCTGGGCATAGGCAAATTCATCACCTCCATTACCATGACGATCTTTTTACATCATCCTCTACTATGTGTGGCGGGTCCGGTACAAGGTCAATGGTCAAAACGGCATTACCGCCGCCGTGTATCTGCTGTCTGCCCTGCGGATCGCCCTCTGCTTCTTCCTCAGAATGCATGGCTGAGCGCCAATGCGCCGCTTTCCTGGGGCATTTACCGGAACATTCCCTTTGCGCTTTTGGGCCTGCTGATCATCGTCTTGTTCTACAGGAGCGCCCGGCAAGCAAAGGACCGCGCGTTCCGTAATATGTGGCTGACCATTGTGCTCAGTTTCGGTTTCTACATTCCCGTGGTCCTCTGGGCAGACGTCGTCCCTATGATTGGTATGCTGATGATCCCCAAGACCTGCGCCTATGTCTGGACGGTCCTGATCGGCTTCAAGGCCATGAAGGCCAGCACAGAGATCTGATAAAAGATACCGCTGGCTGTCTTGCTGATAGCCGGCGGTATCTTTTTCACTTTTTTGGACTGCCGAAGTTAGAATATCCAGAACTGGCCTTCATTCTGTACACTTGCCTATCCAAATTGGTGCTCCTTTATTATAGCTCGTAACACAAAGCAAAGAGCCACCCCTTCTTCAAAAACACCTATACAATGTAGGTTTCAATAATTTCCCCTATGAAATAAAGCCCAGAATGACCGGCCTCCAAAATGAACCGACAGACATGTTTAAACTGCTGAAACAAGATCGTTTTCTTATCTTTGTCCCCCGTTTACTAAAGCGTATTTTTCCACCTATCCAATATAAAATTTTTGTACACCCTGCAAGCGCATTTGTTAACTTTTTGGTGACTTCCATTTCAAATAGGAGATTTCAATGATATAATAAAAGTCAAGAACTGCTGTTGCATAAGGTTTGCGGAAATTTTTGTAATTTCCAAAAAGAGAGGGCTTATTATGAAAGAGAATTCCAAAAAGCAGGGATACACCTTTTGGAAAAGGGCAAGCGGGGGATTTTCCGGGTGATCTTCAGCCGCTCTGGATTGATCCTCGTCCTGCTGGCCATGCAGGTGCTGTTCCTGTTCAGCATCTTTCACTGGTTCGAGGCCTTCCTGCCCCACATTTACGGCGGCGTTGTAATCTTCACGTTTTTTTATGGTACTGTATCTGCTCAACAGCGCTATGGACCCCACCGCCAAGATCACGTGGCTGGTGGTGGTCATGCTCCTGCCGGTGTTCGGCGCCCTGCTGTTTCTTTACACCCAGAAAAACATTGGCCACCGGCTCTGAAAAAGCGCTATGCGGAATTGAATACGGAAACTGCGGAAACCCTTGTCCAGTCCCCGGAGACAGCTCAGGCCCTGGGGCAGTCCGACCCCGGAGCCGCGGCGCTTGCCCGCTATGTTCAGCGCAGTGGATGCTATCCGGTCTATGACCATACTGCCGTCACCTATTTCCCACTAGGCGAGGACAAGTTCCGGGAGATGCTGATCCAGCTGGAGCAGGCAAAGCGGTTCATCTTCCTGGAGTACTTCATCGTGGATGAGGGGAAATGTGGGGCAAGATCCTGGAGATCCTGGCGCGGAAGGCCAAAGAGGGCGTGGAGGTCCGTATGCTCTACGACGGCACCTGTGAGCTGTCTACCCTGCCCCATGACTACCCCAGGCGGCTTCGATCTCTTGGCATTCAAAGCAAAATGTTTGCCCCCATCAAGCCCTTTGTCTCCACCCATTATAACTACCGCGATCACCGGAAGATCCTGGTGATCGACTGGGAGACCGCCTTCAACGGCGGCATCAATCTGGCGGATGACTACATCAACGCCTATGAAAAAGTACGGTCACTGGAAGGACACCGCCGTGATGGTAAAGGGCGAAGCAGCCCGCAGCTTCACCAGGATGTTCCTGCACATGTGGTACTTGGATGAAAAGGCACCGGATTTTGACACATTTCTGAATGTACCGGCAAAGCAGCAGTCTGCAAACGGTTTTGTCATGCCTTACGGAGACTGCCCCTTGGACAAGGACAAGGTGGGCGAGCAGGTCTACATGGATATGCTGAACCGGGCCCAGAAGTATGTCCATATCATGACGCCATATCTGATTTTGGACGGTGAGCTGGAAAATGCGCTCAAGTATGCCGCCGAGCGCGGTGTTGATGTGCGGATCATCCTGCCTGGTGTTCCAGATAAGTACATCCCCTTTGCCCTTGCGCTGACCCATTACAGATCCCTGCTGGAATCCGGGGTGAAGATCTACGAATACACCCCCCGGCTTCGTACATGCCAAGGTCTTTGTCTGTGACGACCGGGAGGCTGTTGTCGGCACCATCAATCTGGACTACCGCAGCCTCTATCATCACTTTGAATGCGCGACCTATCTGTGGGGGAACGGACTGTATCCCCCAGATCCAAGACGATTTTGAAAAGACACAGGGTAAATGCAGGGAAGTCACGCTGGATCTGCTCCCCAGCAGAGCCACTCAAGCGCCGGTTGCTGGGCTTTATTGCAAAAGCCGCCGCGCCGCTGCTGTGACCGGCCCAGGGAACAGATGTTCAAGCCCCGGTGGATACCTATGAAAGGTGACCCGCGCCCCCCCTATCCCGCCCCCTTCATCATGCTTGAAGTTTAATATGTAAAACAACGACTTCGCTGTTCGTCCCCAAACGGACTGGCAGCTGAAAATAACCGGTCCCAGATGAAACAACGCTATGGGTCTCTCCAGTCTGAAAGTGCCCATAGAATCCGCGTCTGCCGTATGCCCACTTGGTAAACAGTGTGGCGGGGAAAAACTGTCCTTTATGGGGGTATGCCCACAAAGGATCAAAGCGGCCCCCGCTTTGACGGCATCTTCGATGCCTAAAGGGTTGTGGTCAATTACGATCTTCGGCTTCTCCGTATCCACACCGGCGAACAGTTCAGAAATGCCCTTGCGGGGCAGGATTTCCCAAGATATCATCCCGACCGACGATCAAGAAGTCCTCTGTTTCTGCACATTCATCAATCAGCAGATGTATTCCAGCCTCCTCGAAATATTCCTTGACCTCTTTATGGCTCGAATCCGGATCATGATTCCCCAGCACAGCGTAGACGTTTCCCTCTGGCTGGAGCCTCTGTAGTTCTGCTTTGACACCATCCATATCCACAATGCCCGAAGGCATCTTGATCAAAGGTATCACCGGCCATGATGACAAGGTCTGGCTGCAACCGATTGACTGCATCAACTATTTTGTGGAGTTGTTTCCGATCCACATAGCTCCCGGTATGGATATCGCTGAGCAGTACTGCCTTTTACCTCAGATCTTTGGTGCTTGCTGCTGGCAGCAATGGGTATCGAATACTCTTTCACAAAGATCTTTCTGGCATGGACAAATCCATAGGCAGACAGAACAGCAGCCAACAGCAGTGGAATGAGGTATAGCCGCCCATCGGAGGCTCCGCAAAGGGATCTTATCAGGTCGAACAAGAAAAAACAGATCACTGTGCTTGGAAAAAAAAAAATATGATTCCACATAGGTTGAATAACTTCTGTGTTTTCTTGTTTCTCTGTGGATATTCACATAGATGAGCATATAGGTGCAAAACACTGTCAGTATCAAAAAAATTGCCAGTTGGAGGTCAAGGCCGGCAAATCCCTCAATCAGTATGCCCAATCGGCTGGACAGATAAATCGTCAGCCCAAAACCTAATATACAAAAAGAGGACAGAGAACACACGCCCTCTAATAAATTTACTGAACCACACTTGCATTGTGAAACCTCCTCTGTCGCCCGGATATTTAGATGCCAAGATATCTGCTTTTTTGGGTTTTGTTTTATACATATAAGAGGAGTGCAAGGAGTTACTCTCCATGCACTCCTCTTGTTTTTAAGTGAGGGGCTCTTTGAGTTTCGGATTCGCATCCAGATTTTCAGCCATCTTCTCTGCAATTTGGCAGACCTGCGCAAAATCCTCTTTTGAAATGCCTTCCGCAATACAAGTAATGAATTTGGTTTGAGCCTGTGTGAGCTTCTCCAAAATCGGGGCCGCTCTCGGCAGCAGACGCAGATGGATATATCGGCTATCCTCTTGGTCACGATATCCTTCAACCAAACCAGACTTACGAAGTGACTCTAAGCTCCTGCTTACCATGCCGGGAGAGAGGCAGGAGTACTCAATGATATCCCGTGCAGTATCTTTAGGCGCACTGTTGTAGAGAGACAATATACAAGCCATCTCACTCATTTTGATCCCGTCTGGTTCTACCGCCTGATAGCAGTATTGATAATACGCCTTCTGTATTTTATGGAATGTTCCTACGACGTTCTTCATCGAATATCAACTCACTTATGATGTTTCACCAGCCCAAACGCCTTGACGATCTCCAGTACGACCACGGGAACGACCGCCAGCCCAAAAGCCCAGCATATACAGCTTCATAGGAAGACGGATGAGGCCAAACACGGAGGCGATCGGAGGAACAAAAAGCACCAAGCACATCAAAGCAGTGGAAACAAGGCTGGCTAGATTCAGATATTTGTTAGTAAATAGTCCGGTCTTAAACAGCGATTTATGGGAGCGCATATTGTACGCATGCAGGATCTGCGCAAAGGCCAGCACAAGGAAAGCCATGGTTCGGCCACCTTCAATGGCACCGGTGACCTGACTGCCAACACGGAATCCGATCAGTGACAGGATCGCAAACATGACACCCTGCAAAACAACTTGAATTCCAAGCCCGTTGGCGAAAATCCCTTCCTTTTTGGGCTTTGGCTGACGGTCCATCACATTAGTCGATGGCCTCCATTCCCAGGGCAATAGCAGGCAGAGAGTCAGTGACTAGATTGATCCACAGCAGCTGCATGGACAGGAAGGGGGCCTGATTCCAAAGCAGCATGGCAATAAAAGTGACCAGCACCTCGCCAATATTGGTACCCAGAAGGAACGCGACCGCCTTTTTAATATTGTCATAAATACCTCGGCCCTCCCGAACAGCAGAAAACGATAGTGGCAAAGTTATCGTCCATCAACGTCATATCAGAGGCGCCCTTTGGCAACATCAGTACCAGTGATCCCCATCGCACAGCCAATATCTGCTGCCTTCAAAGCGGGGGACATCATTGACACCGTCACCCGTCATGGCTACGATCGCGTCTCCTGCGCTGCCAGCCCTTGACGATCCTTATTTTATCCTCTGGAGACACACGGGCATAAACTGCGATATCTTCAATCTGCTGATCCAGCTCTTCCTCGCTCAGCTTGGCCAGCTCACTTCCAGTCACAGCCCGGTCACCAGGCTCCATGATGCCGAGCTGCTGGGCAATAGCGGACGCAGTGAGCACATGATCTCCAGTGATCATTATCGGCTTGATACCTGCCTGACGGCAAACAGCCACCGCCTGCTTGGCCTCTTCACGAGGCGGATCGATCATGCCGACCAGTCCGATCAGTGTCAGATCGTGCACCAAAGTTTCCGAAGTGACTTCTTCCGGCACCTCATCAATGACCTTACAGGCCACCGCCAACACACGTAGAGCCTGCCGACTCATCTCCTCTACCACGTTGGCGGCCTTCTCCGTCAAGCCGTCAGTGCAGCGTGAGGCTAGGTGTCGAAACCGCCCTTGGTAATGACAACTAATTTGCCACTAATCCGACAGACCACACTCATGAGCTTACGGTCGGAATCGAAGGGGACCTCAGCTACACGGGGACACGCCTTGTTCAAGTCGTCTTTACAAAAGCCATTTTTCAGAGCGGCAGCAACGATACAGGTTTCCGTTGGGTCGCCGATATCCACTTCTTTCCCATCTTGAATGGTGACTATGCCGTCACAACACAGGGTCCCAAGTTTGAGCAGAGTCTGGATCTCAGGCGTGTTGGCGGAAGAGATATCTTCTCTGAGATCACCTTGGACACAGTAGCCCTGAATGAGGGTCATACGGTTTTGGGTCAGAGTACCTGTTTTATCTGAGCAGATCACCGAAGCACCGCCCAGTGTCTCCACAGCGGGGAGTTTTCGAATGATGGCATTGCGCTTGGCCAGCCGGGTAACACCGATGGACAGCACGATGGTAACGATAGCGGGAAGGCCCTCTGGGATGGCAGAAACCGCCAGAGAGATCGATACCATGAAGATCTCCATCAGCTCCATGCCACTGGCCAGACCGATCGCAAAAATCACTGCGCAGATGATGATCGCCAGAACACCCAGCATCCGCCCAAGCTGGGCCAGCTTTTTCTGCAGAGGTGTCTGAGTCTGTTTCTCGTTGTTCAGGATCCCGGCAATATGGCCCATCTCGGTGTTCATGCCAGTAGCTGTCACAACTGCTTCACCATGGCCGTAGGTCACGCTGCATCCGAGTAGACCATGTTCAGCCGGTCTCCCCAGAGGCGCACTGGAGGCCACCACAGCCTGAGCGTCCTTCTCAACCGGAACGGATTCACCAGTAAGAGCAGACTCCTCCACCTTCAGATTGAAAGCCGAGATCAGGCGCCCGTCTGCGGGAATGTAATCGCCCGCTTCGATCAAAACGATATCCCCGGGCACCAGTTTGCTGGCGTCAATGATGGATTCCTGTCCATCACGACGCACTCGCGCATGGGGAGCAGACATATTTTGAAGTGCTTCCAGGGGATCTTTCTGCCTTGCTCTCCTGAACCGTACCCATGATGGCATTCAAAATGACAAATGAGCAGGATCAGAGCCGGCTCAAAAAACTCTGTTGGATCGCTGCCCTGCAATGCTACATAGAAGGAGATGGCCGCTGCAGCCAGCAGGATGAGAATCATGGCATCTTTGAACTGGCTGAAGAATCGTTCAACAACGGTTTTGCTTTCTCTTTTGCCTTCAAGCGGTTCTCCCCTACTTGGGTCAATATCTCCTCAGCATGGGTGGAGGTCAACCCCGATCGTGGTTCCGTTTTCAATTCACTGCATACATCTTGCGAGGATCGATCATACGCTTCCATAGTGAAATAGTCTCCTCATTTTTATTGCAGACAGTTTATTATTAAACTATCTGTGTAGTAGCATATTGCGAAAACAATGTTCTGTCAATTGGTGTCCAAGCATTTTTACAATCAATTCACAAATATGTTACAGTTCATATATAAATGAAGTAATTTTCCTGGTTCGAGCAAAGAGACGGCCCTTCTTTTGAACCTGTTTCAAGATATTAATCTAGATGCAGTTTTGACTTTATCCTTACCGGCAGGGAGTCACCAAATTTTTCATCGCTTCAAATCAAACAAACCGCAGAGAACTCGAAGCTGTGATGATGACCGGCGGCATTGGCCTACAGGCAAGCGGTCTGGCATCAGAGCGTTTCATCGCAGTCTTTTTATTCCAGACTAGGGGCGTCCCTGCTTCTTGCTGGGTTATTGTTCGGCCAGAACTTTTGTAAGGGCACCGTTTTTTTTCTGCTGCAGTTCAAAATAAAACTGAAAATTCAAATCAGGAGGAATACAAATGAAACGCTATTTGAATGAGGCTCTGCTATATGCCGTCCTCTCACTGGTCGGCGGGGGTATTTTATCGGGAATTTACCAAGATCCATGGATTTGTTAAGAAAACCACTCTGGAGGTGGTACATACGCATTATTTCATACTCGGTATGATCGTTCTCTTGCTGCTCCTTCTTCTGGAAAAAGAATTTTTCTTTCACCAGTGCGAAGACAGATCGGATCCTGGTGGTTTATCATGCAGGTCTGAATTTGACCGCTGTGATGCTGATGGTGCGTGGAGTGACTCAGGTACTAGGAACCGCTCTTTCTTCCGGCATGGACGCTGCTATCTCCGGTATGGGTGGCATCGGACACATCCTTCTGGGAGTAAGCTTGGTTCTCTTTGTTACTTCAGATCCGGCGCAGCATATCTAACGCAAATGCATAATTGCTGTACAATCTTTGATTTGAAAAGGACTATCCGTATCCACCGAACCGGTCCAGTAAACCTAGATCGTAACAAAAATATCCCTCTGATGCAGGGTGCTTTCCTGTATCAGAGGGACTCTGTTATAAGGAAAGGAAAAATATCGAAGTCTATCATCAAAAGAAAATCGCAGCTAAAGCATCATCTGCATCAATGCAAAAATTTACCGATCAGAAAACTGAATGCCACCGGCCAATGCGGCATAGATATTCCCTTCCCCTACATCCGTAACTGTGGATGCAGGGTCCTTTTCATGTTTCTTCTTTCAAAACGCAAGCTATCTTTACGTCGGTTCATCTACCAGTCTCACACAAAAGTTTACATGCACAATATTGACCACGAGGTCTATTTATGCTATATTTTAAAAATAGACCTTGTGGTCAATTATTTCGGAGGCAAACCTATGAAACGGGAAGAAAAAAATAACAGACCCAGCGTAGGATTATGGACAGCGCACTGGCGGAATTTGCGGAAAAAGGGTCACGGCGGCAGTTCGGTAAACACCATCTGTGCCGCCCAAGGAATTTCCAAGGATCATCTACCACTATTTTGAGAACAAGGACGAATTATATCTGGCCTGTGTGGAGGAGTGCTTTCAGCGCCTCACCGCCCATCTCAGCGCTGCTCTGCCGGAGGGGGGACGACGGCTCTGTGGAGGACCAGCTGGGGCGGTATTTTTACTGCCCGCATGACCTTTTTCAGGAGAATCCGGTCTATCAACCCATCTTCTGCGAAGCAGTCATCTCTCCTCCCGCCCGGCTGTTCGAACAGATCCAGCACGTCGGAAGGCGTTTGACGCCTTGACCATATCCACTTTGAAGCACCTACTGCGCCAGCTTCCGCTGCGTACGGACATTACCATGGAGGAAGTGGTGTACCTATTCCGGCAGTTTCAGGGACTTTATCAATGCGCAGGCGCAAGCATCTTCCATGCCTGCGAGGAAGTGCTTTGCTCTTCGGATGCCCAGTGCCGCCGGCTGTTGACTGTCCTGCTCTACGGCGTCACCGAAAGGGGGGATAGATATGGCTACTAAACAAAATTCAACTTCTATTTTGGGAGATATTGCGCTTTCTTTTCTATAATAAGATGTTTTTTCTTTCGGGCATATCGTTTAATCCGGCATATACTTTTTCTCGATTGCTACCCACTTCTCGCTGTTAAACATGCTCCACAATTCTCTGTGGGAAAGCATCTCATTTTCCATCCCTGCTGTTGTCCCGGTCTGTTGAAGCGTATTGAGAAGCTCCATGCATTTTTTTTGACCACCCTAGTCTGGGCATTGGGATAGATCGTCATCTTGACCCCCGCCTCTTCCAGCTCCTGTCTGGATAGGAATGGGCTGCGCCCTCCCTCTACGTTGTTTGAAGAGGACAGGGCCTTTAATCTCGGATGCAATCTTTTTTGACCTCTTCATAGCTTTCTGGGCTCTCTACAAAAATTACATCTGCACCTGCGTCCAAATACAGTCTGCCCCGGCGAATCGCCTCATCCAGCCCCCCACGACTGTACGGGCATCTGTGCGGGCAACAATAACGAGAGACCGTTTTCCAGCCGGTTCTCATGGATGGTACGAATCCGCTTTACCATTTTCTTCGTCCCGAACAAAGTCTTCTCCCCAGCTCATGCCCGCATTTTTTTGGGAACCTTTTGATCCTCAATCTGGACTGCCGCGATATCCAGCTGTTCAAATTCTTTACGGTAAGTCGGTAGAGGTTGAGAGGTGCACCAAATCCAGTATCAATATCGACCAGCATAGGGATTTGATCGCACTGCGTATGTTTTGTACCACTTGCCGAAGTTCTAGATAACTGATCGTATTGAGATCAGGAATACCAGAGAGCGTCAAGGAAATACCAGATCCGGTCAAATATGCGGCTGGAAATCCTGCTCTTTCCACAATCGTTGGCTGTAATACAGTCATAGCAGCCAGGATCTGAATGACCCCCTGATGCCTTTATCATATTTCGAAATTGTTCTAAGTACGCATATTCTTTTCCTTCTATTCATTTATTGTTGATTCAATCTTTCGGAATGTACCTTTCTTCCATCGCGCGGACAGAGGGAGTATCTGTAAATACTTTGAACGCCTCAAATGACATGTGTTCCTCGAAGCCGGAACTGGTCCCGTGTTCCATCAGATAACTCAAGCCCTTCTGCAACGCATATGCAGCTATCAGCGAGGTAAACATGGGGCAGCTGACCCTTTGCAGCGCCAAGCTGTCTCAGCTCTTCAAAAGTCAACATCGGTGTACGGCCTCCTTCCAGCATGTTGATGCTGACCGGCCCCTTGATCTGTTCAATAGCCCGCTTTACTTCTTCTGCACTAACAGGGGATTCTACAAAAACCATGTCAGCGCCAGCTTCCAAATATGCATTTCCGCGGCGGATTGCTTCCTCAATTCCGCATACATAAGCTGCATCAGTACGGGCATTGATCACAAAATCCGGGTCTCTTTTGGCATCTACTGCCGCTCTTATCTTGCCCACCATCTCTCCCAAAGAGATAAGCTGTTTCCCAGCCATATGGCCGCAGCGTTTAGGGAAACATTGATCTTCTAAGTTCATACCGGCTGCGCCGGTCTCCTCCAGCCGTTTTGTCGTCCACCAGACATTGACCGCATTCCCATAGCCGGTATCAGCATCCGTCATGACAGGAATATCTACTGCCCGCACAATATTGGATGTGATCCGGACGATTTCCTCCAAAGAGGTAAAAGCTGGCATCTGTCATCCCCAACGAAGATGCCGAAACTCAAACCCGGAAATCTGACATGCTTGAAATCCGCAGTATTCCACCATCCGCGCGCTTAATGCATCATATACTCCGGGACAGGGCAATGCTTTTCGCTGCAGCAATAGTTTTTTTCAACTGCGTAGTTTTGTTCATATACTCGCCCCCTCCTTCTGATGGGGCCATCATAACACAGAAAAAGCATCCGTCTTTTTACTTTCTTTTTACAATATGTCTATTTTTTTACATAAAAAATACTTGTAAACAGAAATATCTTCTGATACAATATAGCCAAGCTCTGGGGCATCTTAACAAAAAGAGGTGGATTTTATGAAACCAGAAGCGCAGTATTCAGGTTTTATAGAGCGATTTCAGTCATATTCTAAGGAGTATTCTACACTAAAGGACGCTACATATGCGGCCCTCAAAGATGCCATCCTACTTAACATGTTTCCCAGTGAGATCACAGAGACCGAGATCTCCCGCACTCCTTCACATCAGCCGGACCCCTATACGGGAGGCTATGCTACAGCTAAGCAATGATGGCCTTTTGGAAATCAACCATGGACGAAAAGCAAAGATCCGTTCTCTGACAGAAAAAGATATTACCGATTTAGCCATCGTTTTGGACAGCATCCACCATCTCGCCCTGATGCTCTGCATTGATCATGCCAGCAAAGAGGACCTCAACGATATGGAAGAAACCATTGCTCTCATCAGTTTTTATACAAAGCGCAAAGACTTCCACCATCTTCACAAATACAACTCTCGTTTCCATTCCCAAATTGCCCGTGCAAGCGGAATATCTGGCTCTTAGACATCATGGATCGCCTTCTGTCGTACACCTCTGTTTTTCGAGAATATGCTATTTCCCGTCCAAACCGCATGGATGTTGCCTGCGAAGAGCATGCCGCCATTTTCCAGGCAATCTGCAACCGTGACAAGGAAGAAGGTACCCGGTTGATCTCTCTCCATGTCCAAAACGCCTTCAGTCTGCACCCAATCACTTCTCAGTCTGAACCGCCTCACAGCGAGGAAGAACATGAATGACAACTTTTTTTATGATATTGATGAAATACTGCGTGCATTGGACCATTATCAGGGGAGACCCGTTTTTCTCAGCAATATGCCGCCCTGCTTCAAGAACAGATCTCAAAAAAGGGCTGGATCTGCTTCTGAAGAAGGAAATTCCCAGCAAATCCATGTTGTTCCGCTATTTGATCCTGCTTTATATAAAAAAGCAATACCGGGCGCGTATCTTCCACCTGGGCCAAGCCGCTCATCTCTTGATCTGGATGAATGATCACTACACCAAAGCGCAGCTCCATCATTGTGAAAAACTGGTTCAGGACACCTGCCATATGATCGAATCAACCCCATGAATCCTTGGATCGCTGGAAAAATCCTGCCCTGTGCTCCTATGCCATCCGGCAAATTGAACAGCATTACCAGAAAAAAATTTGTCTTCACGATTTGTCCTCCGCCCTTAAAATCAACCCGTCTTATCTCTCCGTGTTCTCTCCCAAAATCTTCACGTTACTTTTTTTAGATTTGCTTCATACAAAACGCATTTTTTTTGTGCGCTGGAATATTTCTCTAACTCTAAAAATTGCCTCAACTGGAATATCTGGCCACAGATCTTGGATACTCTTCTGCTCACTATTTTTACTGTGTTTTTTAAGAGATACGTGGGCCTTACTCCTTCCGAGGTCTGGCATCTGATGTCAGCATAACCTTTTTCAAGATCAAAGTGGTTTTGTGCCGCTCTTCTTTGCTCTATTCTCTGCATTTTTTGCAAAATTCCCTTTGCAGTTTTAGATAATATGGATACAACGTACAGCGTCTTACCGCGTAATTCCGGTTGAAAACGCTGCGCGTCTTTTTTGTTCTTAAAGTGTTCCAAGTGTCCCTTTTCAGCCCTTTTTGGGGACGTGGACTTTCGAGAGTCCAACTCCACATAGTCAGCAGATCCAGCACATTGCTGCGCGAGCTGGGATGGGGCGCATCAGAAAAACTACCACATCGCTCTCGTGTGCGGGATGCTGGACCTGAAGCGGTACACCATCCTGATCCTCAGCCTGTTCTGAGGCACTCCCTGCGCTCTCTCCCGCCTTTGAGCTGAAAAGCGCCCCGCTCATATGAGCGGGGCGCTTTTTTCACAGAGAATCGCTTGGGATCAGCCCTCTTTGATGGCAGCCTGCGCGGCGGCGAGACGGGCGATGGGGACACGGAAGGGGGGAGCAGGAAACATAGTCCAGGCCCGACACGGTGGCAGAACTCCACAGAGGAGGAGGGATCGCCGCCGTGCTCACCACAGATGCCCAGATGCAGGTCGGGGTTAGGACTACGGCCCAGCTTGGCAGCCATCTCGATCAGACGGCCCACGCCCTTCTGGTCCAGCTTGGCAAAGGGATCGTTCTCATAGATCTTCCTATCGTAGTAGGCATCCAGGAACTTGCCCGCGTCGTCACGGCTGAAGCCGAAGGTCATCTGAGTCAGGTCGTTGGTGCCAAAGGAGAAGAAGTCGGCCTGCTTGGCGATCTCGTCAGCGGTGATAGCGGCACGGGGGATCTCGATCATGGTGCCCACCTTATACTTCATGTCGGACTTGACAGAAGCGATGATGGCGTCGGCGGTCTCGGTGACCACCTTCTTCACATAGGCCAGCTCCTTGACCTCGCCCACCAGGGGGATCATGATCTCGGGGACCATGTTCCACTCAGGGTGCTTGGCCTGGATATTCAGCGCTGCCTTGATGACGGCGCGGGTCTGCATGGCGGCGATCTCGGGGTAGGTCACGGCCAGACGGCAGCCCCGGTGGCCCATCATGGGGTTGAACTCGTGCAGGCCGGCGATGATAGCCTTGATGTCAGCGACAGTCTTGCCCATGTCGTTGGCCAGCTTCTCGATGTCAGCCTCCTCGGTGGGCACAAACTCGTGGAGCGGGGGGTCCAGGAACCGGATGGTGACAGGCAGGCCCTCCATAGCCTCATAGATGCCCTCGAAGTCGGACTGCTGCATAGGCTCCAGAACAGCCAGAGCGGCCTCCTCACGCTCCTCAACGGTGTCGGAGCAGATCATTTCCCGGAAGGAGGCGATACGGCCTGCGTCAAAGAACATGTGCTCGGTCCGGCACAGGCCGATGCCCTCAGCGCCGAACTTCCGGGCCTGAGCGGCGTCGTGGGGGGTGTCCGCATTGGTGCGGACACTCAGGCGGCGGTACTTGTCGCCCAGCCCATGACCCGGCCGAACTCTCGCCGCCGATGGTGGCGTCCGCACTGTGGGCACGGCGCCGTCGTAAATGCTGCCGGTGGAGCCGTCCAGGGAGAGCCAGTCGCCCTCGTGGAAGGTCTTGCCGGAGAGCTCGAAGTGCTTGTTTCCTCTTCCATCGTAATGGCGGAGCAGCCGGAGACGCAGCAGGTACCCATGCCGCGGGCCACGACGGCGGCGTGAGAGGTCGTCATGCCGCCGCGGACGGTGAGGATGCCCTGGGCGGCCTTCATGCCCTCGATATCCTCGGGAGGTCTCCAGACGGACCAGGACCACCTTCTTCGCCCGGGCGGCCCAGCTCCACGCCTTGGCGTCCTCAGCGGTGAAGACGATCTTGCCGGAGGCGGCGCCGGGAGAGGCGGGCAGCGCGGAGCCCGATGACGGGGGGCCTTCTTCAGGACCTCGGCGTCAAACTGGGGATGGAGCAGGGGTGTCCAGAGAGCGGCTCGATCATGGCACGGCCTTTCTTCGTCGATCATGCCCTCGTCCACCAGGTCGCAGGCGATCTTCCAGGCGGCGGCGGGGGTACGCTTGCCGTTACGGGCCTGAGCATATACAGCTTGCCGTGCTCCACGGTGAACTCCATGTCCTGCATATCTTCTTCTCGCCGGTAGCCGGGTTGCGGGTGAAAGCAACGCCGGTGCCGCAGTCGTCACCCATATTGCCGAAGGCCATGGACTGCACGTTGACAGCAGTGCCCCAGGAATAGGGATGTCGTTCTCACGACGGTAAATGTTGGCGCGGGGGTTGTCCCAGGAGCGGAACACGGCCTTGATGGCGCCCATCAGCTGCTCCTTGGGGTCGGTGGGGAAATCCACGCCCAGCTTGCTCTTATACTCGGCCTTGAACTGGGAAGCCAGCTCCTTCAGGTCGTTCGCATCCAGCTCCACGTCCTGGGTCACGCCCTTGCGCTCCTTCATCTGGTCGATGAGGGCTTCAAAATACTTCTTGCCCTCAATCCTGGGCTTGTCTGAAACACGGCGGCACCGGACGCACGCCGGCATGCCTCAACAAGCCCAAGTCGCCGCCACACTTCCGTGGGCTCTACAGGCCTCCTTTGACAGTCGCGGAAATATTATACCTATTTGCACGAAATATTGCAACTGTCCGGCGGGAGTTTTTCACGATTTTTTTCACAAGATGGCGGCGATGTTGCCCTCAGTACCCACCCTGCGCCGGGCCGCCGTCCCCAGGTCAGCGGATGGCGCAGCTTGCCCATCTCAGTGATAGTCCGCCCGTCCCACCAGGGCCGGGTCGGGGTCCGCCCGGTGAGACCCCACCTCCCCGCCGCACGGTCCAGGCAGGAGATCACCTCTTCCAGTGGGGAGCAGGCCGGTGTTCACTGCAGCACAGACCTCGTCCAGCACCAGCAGTCCGCAGTCCGGCCAGCCCCCAGTGTCCGGGCCCACTGCTCCAAGGCCAGATAGCGGACCTGCTCCGCCCCGCCTCCTCCGGGTGAGCTAGGAGAATTTCACCCGCCCGGCAGGGGGAGCAGGGTGACCTGAGGCAGCATGGCCAGGGCATAACGCTCGCCGCCAACTCCGCCCCCTTTGAACTGCGCCACCACTACCCGCTTTCCCCGGCCTGCCATCCGCAGGGGCCAGCCCCATGGCGGCAGTGGTCTTACCCTTTGCCCTCTCCGCAGTAAAGATGGACCATAAGCTCACCCTTGTGTATGTTTTCGGTTTATTCTACCAGCTTTTTGGAAAAAATACCTCTTTTTGAGGAAAGCTGGTGACAGGGGCGGGATACCTTTTGGGGCCAGCCCGCCCCTACATCGGGATCAGGCATGTGCACCATGGGTATATTTGTTCCCAGCTTCCATGCAGGGGCAGGGTCCCAGGTCGCCCTGGCCTATTGGCCTGAGGAACGCCCCTGAGATGGGGCGTGAAGATGACGGAAGAGAAACAGGCGCGCATGCTTTTGAGCCGAGCAATACGTAACTGGAACGAAG
>VOFC01001605.1_pt1 | contig 22966 bp, 50 predicted proteins | sample 5384161 | NCBI WGS metagenome assembly VOFC01 (sample SAMN12384722, study PRJNA508395) | human gut metagenome | isolation source: healthy gut B | host: Homo sapiens | reverse complement strand
TACAAGTACTGTCCCGCATGCAGGAATTTTATATTTTTACTGCAATATCTCTTAGCGATCCGTCTCCAGCTAGATGTGCTTCCTACAACCTTCCTTTTAAACTCCTTTGGTATATAATTCATTTGCAGGCTTCTCATCGAATGCAGAATCGCCATATGCTTGAAATATTCTAATCCACCTTTGAACTGTAGTTATACATACATTTATTTCTTGTGTTAGACTAGTAACTGATTCACTGCCATCTAAGTATCTTCTACATATTTCAATTTTCTCTTCCCATAAAAACTCCTCAGCAAACAGTGATTTTAATTATCTACACTGTCTACTAGGAGGTCATCATATCACGTTGCAGAGCATTATTTTAATTTTAATGTCTGCAGGATAAGTGCGAGGTTATTATTTGTCAAATTGCAGTATTCGATTAAATTCGCCAGTTTATCGCACTGTTCACCGTCACCGATGATGTCGAAACGACTGCGTCAGATTGTTGGTAAGATTCTATCATCATTATCAGGGGTCATAATGGCCAAATGAACGTTCCATGTATTCATATGCAATAGGATTAACATCCGGTTTAAAGAATGTACAAACACAATTGAATAACCATTCCGGGTCGATGTTTGAGATAAAACCGTCATATCCGTCTGCTTCGATGTTATGTTCATATCCAGCTTGAATAAAAGCGTTCCGGCACTGTTCCTGATAAGGTCGATATTTTTTCCTAAGTTCAGGATTGCGTTGAATGTCTATGGCTTTAATGCATTTGAAGTCAACATCTGGATGTTCCACATCTAAAAAATGACAGAATGTGTTAATCAATTTGATGGGCACAAAAGTCAGAGACTCTTTGTCTGTAAATTTCATGTTATCAAGTATCATAATAATGCTCCTTTCTGAGTGTAATTATTTTCTGATAATTTGATTATACAACACACATCTTCAGAATAGAAGATGCGTGTTATAAGATAGATTAATATTCTTTCATAGAACGTGCAATGTCACGTTTGGTCTGTTTCTCTTTTTTAAGGAATGACGTTTGTCATAATTGTTTTTTGCCTTCTGTCTGTTGGTTGGCTTCCTACCAAAAAGTCTTTGCCTATCCTTGATGGACTGTAATCTTGCATTTTACTTATTTTTCTTATAAAGTAAAGAATGCTCAATAAGAAAACATATATTAAGGACTGAATCCATTATTGGGTTCAGTCCTTTTAATACTATATTCCTGATACAACTTTAATCATTAATAATACTAATACAATTGGAATGACTGGTTTAATAATCTTAGAACCGTTATTCACAACCATTCCAGCACCTACATAATGTCCTGCAATACTAAAGCATGAAGCAACAAGTCCTAATCCCCATAAAATCTTTCCTGCTAAGATAAATGTGACTAATGCTGAAATGTTTGAAGATAGATTTACTACCTTTACATTTCCTGTTGCCTTATCTATTGGCATTTTCGCAAACTTAGTAAATACTAGTAATAAGAATGTACCTGTCCCTGGACCATAGAATCCATCATAGCGACCAATCACAAATGAGCACACAATCGCAATCAAATACTGTTTAGTCTTTGTCATTCCCACTGGAACTTCTACATCCATATTCTTATCTTTTAATACACAGATTGCGACAACTGGTAAAAAACAACTAGTACCATCTTTAAAATATGATCACTCATAATGAGTGTAAGATTTGCGCCTGCGACAGAACCAATGAGTGCGCCAATGACTGTTCCTGGTACAAATCCCCAATCTACTTTTTATTCTTAATAAGTCTTGCAGTCGATACAACAGTGCCTGTTGATGATGATAGCTTATTTGTCGCAATTGCAGGCGTGTACTGGTATTCCTGCAAACATATAGGCTGGAAGCGAAATTAGACCTCCCCACCTGCAATTGAATCTACAAAGCCCGCTAGAAAGACTAACGGACATACAATGAAATAAATTCCCATTTTCCTTTTCCTTTACATAAGATATAAGAGGTGAATACCTCGATTTTCTATTGTAGCGATTTAGGAAAGAGATGTAAACTACCTTTTTTATCTGAGAAAAATTTAATATGTTTTGTTAGACAGTATCTAGCAAAGTTCAAAAACTCTATTTTAAGGTAAAACAAAAACTCCCAAAGGGAGTTTTTGAATGTCTTGTAATAAGTGATAAATAATATTATCTCTTTGAGAACTGTGGAGCACGTCTTGCTTTTTAAGACCGTATTTCTTACGTTCTTTAACTCTTGAATCACGAGTTAATAAGCCAACCACCTTTAATGTTGGTCTGTAATCAGAACCAGCTTCAAGTAAAGCTCTTGCGATACCATGACGGATAGCACCAGCCTGACCTGAGATATCCTCCACCATTAACATTAACTTTTTACATCGAACTTATCCTTTGTACCAGTTAATTCTAATGGCTGGTCAACGATCATTAATAATACTAATGTCTGAAGGAAGGTATTCCTTAGCAGCGTCTCTTACTTGATTTCGCATTTACCAGTACCTGGTGTTAAATAACACGAGCTACTGAAGATTTTCTACGACCTGTTCCTCTGTACTGTACGTTTGCCATTTATTCTTCCTCCTACTTTAACTTTAATTCTACTGGTTTCTGAGCAGCATGTGGATGTTCACTACCAGCATAAACAAATAATTTCTTAGCCTGCTGTCTGCCAAGAGTGTTGTGTGGAAGCATACCTTTGATGGCAGTTTCTACGAATCCAGTTGGATTCTGTTCCTGGAACTGTCTAGCAGTTTTAACTTTTAAACCACCTAACCAACCTGAATGACGATAATAATTAACATTATCTAATTTCTTACCAGTCATTACTACTTTATCAGCATTGATAATAACTACATAGTCACCAGTGTCTACATGGTGTATAAGTAGGCTTGTTCTTACCTCTTAATACTGCAGCAACCTGAGATGCTAAACGACCTAATGTTAAATCTGTTGCATCAACTACATACCATTTTCTTTCAATTGTGGCTGCATTAGCCATAGTTGTTTGTCTCATTCTTTTTTCTCCTTTTAAAATAACCTTTACCAGGGTCTTTTTTAAAATGATTTTATCCAGGGAAACGTATTGTCCGTTGATAAGGGTCAGACTGTTTCCTGAACAAACAAACTCATGCATTCTTGTATCAAGGTGTAATACCCCTCGAACAGAACAATCTTATTATAGCAACACTCGCACTTTTGTCAATGATTAAAGGAAAAATTCTCTTGAATTTTTTCTATTGTTTTCCTTTCTTGAATTCGATGTGATCAAGAACATGAAGATGAAATTCTTTAGCTAGTTTTTCTATGTAATGATACATCTCGCGACTGAGTTGTTCAGGTGAATGAGCATCTAATCCAAGAATAATATCATTGCCTATCATAGAGGCAATCTGGAAGAAATAGGCATTGGCATAAGGATAAACATCCTTCCCATTCATCTTCACTTCACCTTTACGTACACCTCCTGCATTAAGTTCTAGAGGGGTGTGTGTGGCTTTTGCCTTCTTACATATACGTAAGATGACTTCTTTACTGACATCGTCTATTTTCCCATATCCCATTAAAAAAGAGATCGGATGGGCAATGTAAGTGAATAGTCCAGTATCCATGGCTTTTTCTAATTCTTCGACATAATTGAGTAAATCTTTTTTTTTGTAAGATTCTTTCTTCCATAGTAACAGTCATGGATGCTATGTTTATGGAAATGATGCCCTAGAATCAAATAATCAACTTCTCCAGAGCTTAATAAGTTCTGATAGTAATCTAGGTAGTCTTCGAAGTATTCTGCCTCAAATCCCTTATATATCTTGATATAGTGAAAATGCTTCTGACAGTTATTAAGCGCATCTAGATAATCTTCTTTTTTCATCATAAGGCATACGCATCTTAGGACCATTTCTTAAAAAGCACCTATACATGATTTAAGACCTTGAATAGAACGAATTGAAGGAAGTGAATGAAAAAGATGAGAACGGTAATGAGGTAAAGCGATATGACAGCTCATGCCTATTTCTTGATAGCCTTCATGTAATGCTTTGCTTCTATCATTTCATATTCATTTCCTACTGCATGTCCACAGCGATATGTGTGGGTATGATAGTTAATCATCTTCTTCATAATACACTTCCTGTAAGTAAAGACCTTCTGGTTTGGCCTTAAATAAACATTTTTTCTTTCCTTTTGATTCAAGTAGTTCTTCTACAAGTTCCTTTGTACGCCAATGAGATCCTACTTGAATAAGTGCACCAGAGATTAAACGTACCATATAGCGCCGGAATCCATTGCCTACAAATCTCATTGTGACAATCCCATCTTCTTCTTGTATATCAATTGTTTCTATAACACGGATTGTATCCCCTAAACCGTTAAAGACACAAAATGAGGCAAAGTCATGTTCTCCTAGAAAGATTTGAGCACATTCCCTCATATAGCTTCTATATCTAATGGACGATTGTGCTGATAGACATAGAGTCTCTCAATTGGGTTATAAGGTTTTGTAGAAACAAGATAACGATATTCTTTCTTTTTTGCACTATAGCGTGCATGAAAAGATTCATCAACTATGAATGAATCTTTGATATAGATATCTTCAGGAAGGAAATTGTTTAAGGCACGGATCCATTGTTTTCAGGTATTTCTTTATTGATATCAAAATGAAATACCTGTCCTACTGCATGGACACCTGCATCTGTTCTTCCTGATGAGTGAATTGTGACTTCTTCATGAGCGATCTTATAAATGGCTTTTTGTATTTCTTCTTGTACTGTACGTTTATCTGGCTGGATACGCCAGCCATAGAAGTGTGTACCATCATAAGTCACTATACATTTTATTCTCATAGTATAAAGCTCAATACTACAACACCTGTCACAACAATGAGTGAAAAGATGAGAGAAAGTGTATCACCTAAATCCCACTTTACCTGATGGTAACGTGTTCTTGTTGCTTCTGGGTTATAGTTTCTACTTTCCATAGCATTTGCGAGATCATCTGCACGCATAAAGGCAGAGATAAATAACGGAATAATTAAAGAGACAATAGCGGATACCTTCTCTTTAAATGTGCCTTCCTGGAAGTCTACACCTCTGGATGCCTGTGCTTTCATGATTCTTTGTGTTTCTTCTAATAATGTAGGAATGAATCGTAAAGCGATAGAAATTATCATCGCAATTTCATGAGTTGGGAAACCAACCTTCTTAAGTGGTCCAAAGAGTTTTTCTAGACCTAGTGTTAAGTCTAATGGCTTTGTACAAGCTGTTAGAAGGGTTGTCATAGAGATAATTAAGATTAAACGTATAAGAATATAGGCTGTCTGTTTTGGGCTCCAGAATAGATTTTAACAGGTCCTAGAGTACATACGACAGAACCAGTCTGTAAGAATAAGAGATTGAATAAGGCAAGAAAAAGCCATCATGAAGATCATTGGCTTCATAGCCTTCATAACATCCTTGAATGAAATCTTAGACAAAAAGAAGACATAAAATGACATAGGCAGATAAAATACCATAACCAATAAAACCTGCATCAAAAAAATACAAAGAATTAAGAATAATAAAAGAAGACCTATTTTTAAACGTGGGTCTCTTTTATGTATAAAAAAGTTAAGAGGAAGATAACGTCCTATGATCATGCTATCCATTGTATTCTCCTCCTATTGCATCAACTAATTCATCTATATCTTTAATAGATGGGTTGATATGGAAACCACCCATATTAAGTTCCTGAATGAAATCAGTAATAACTGGTAAATCGATGCTCATTGATTCAAGATAATCTCTTTCACTAAAGAGTTCATCTACATCGCAATATCGTTCTACTTCACCATGGTTCATGACTACTACATGATCACAATATTGTAATACATGGTTCATATCATGAGAGACCATGATAACTGTCTTACCACTTTCCTGGAACTTCTTAAATAGTTCCAACATTTCTTTAGCCCCTTGTGGATCTAAACCTGCTGTTGGTTCATCTAAGACAAGAATATCTGGTTCCATGGCAAGTATTCCAGCAATGGCTACTCTTCTTTTTTGTCCACCTGATAATTCAAATGGTGATCTTTCAAGATATGATTCATCTAAGCCAACAAGCTTCAATACCTTACCTGCACGTTCTTTCGCCTCTTCTTCAGACATACCAAAGTTAGTAGGACCAAAGATAATATCTTTCTCAATTGTTTCTTCAAACAACTGATATTCTGGGAACTGGAAGACTAATCCTGCTTTTTTTCTCAATGGTTTAAGTACTTCTGGTTTTTCTCCAGCACGAATCACAAATTCATCAATATCTACTTCACCATTAGATGGTAAAAGTAAGGCATTGATATGCTGGATGAGAGTAGATTTACCACTTCCAGTATGACCAATAAGAGTCAAAAACCCTGAGGGATTTTTAAAGAGACATCCTTTAAGGCAATATATGAAAATGGAGTGTTTTCCATATATATAATTTACTTTTTAAATTCAATTGACATAATTCTTTCACCAGCTTTTCTTTGTTTATGATTGGTTTAATTGGATATCCTGAATCATGAAGTTTTTTAGAAATCTTATAGGCAAAATGGTACATCTAAACCAATACGTTCTAACTCTTCCTTTTTGTGTTAATACTTTTTCAGGAGTTCCTTCATCAATAATGTGACCATTATCTAATAATATGACATGATCTGAAAGAGCCGCTTCTTCTATATCATGGGTAATAGAGAGAATAGTCATATTCTGTGTTTGATTGAGTTCATGAACAAGATTGTTGATTTCAATCTTACCACGAGGATCAAGCATGCTTGTGGCTTCATCTAAAATAATAATAGATGGATGCATTGCAAGAATTCCTGCAATAGCGACACGTCAGCTTCTGTCCTCCTGAAAGTTTTGTAGGTTCATGATCTAGGAATTCAGTCATATTAACTTTTTTCGCATATGTCTGAATGATATCTTCCATATCTTCTGTAGGAACACATAGGTTCTCTAAAACCAAAGGCAATATCATCTCTGACTGTTGAACCAATAAACTGGTTATCAGGATTTTGGAATACAATACCTACCTTTTCTCTGACATCATAGAGATGTTCTTCATCTAAGTGGATACCATCAACAGTGATATCACCTGTTTTTGGTTCTAGTAATCCTATGATTAATTTTGCAATAGTACTTTTACCAGAACCATTATGACCTAATACAACTGTATAGCTGCCTTTAGGTACTGAAAAAAAGAAATTTGATCAATTGTTTTAAGACCTTTCTTCGTACTCAAAACTTAGATTATTTATATCTACCGCATTTGCCATGGTTAGCCTCCTAATTATTAAAACACGTGTTCTAAGTGTATCATTTTATTTTTGTTTCATCAATATATTCATATTCTGAGTACTGATCATCTATTTCCCCGGCAATACTGAGTTTATAGTTAAGATTTTCTTTATAGTTAAGTGAGAAATAACAGCTATAAAGAATATCTAAAATACAGGTAATAGATTCAGTGGATGCAAAATCACCAATCTTAGTATTCAACATTTCTCTTGATGAGATTCTTAAGCTCACATCTGATAATTTAACAAGTGTACTTTTAGAGATACTAGTAATCGCAATAATTGGTGTATGTTTACTTTTTAGTTTCTTCGCAAGATGGATTATATGTGTTGTTTCACCAGAATAAGAGATAATAATGGCACAGTGTTCAGGCCCACTCATGGATGCTTGAACTAGGTCATTACCAGATATCATAACGGTATCAACACGTTCTTGAATAGAATACATCTTTTGGGCAAAAGATTGAGCCAAATGTTGTTTATTAGGGCAGTATAGATATCAATATACTTGGCATCTCTTAAGAGTTTTAATGCATTCATGAGATCGTCATGTTTCATCAAGTTTTTGTATCTTCTATTGTCTCTTCATGTAGTTTAAATATATTATTTGATATGACAGAAATATCATCACTTATTAGAAACGGAATAGATGCATCAATGTCTTGAGATGCATACATATACTCTAATTCTTCTAGAAATGCTTGTTTGAATTGATTCCAGCCATCATAACCTATTTTCTTCGCGATACGTATTAATAGTGAAGGGCTAGTAAAAAGTAGCTTCTGCAATCTCTTTAGTAGTCATATTTTTTTAATATCCATGCCTTTATTTAAAATAAATTGGATAATGAGTGCTTCAGAATCACTGAAATGTGTTTGTTCAATTTGATGAATGATCGTAGTTTTCACCTCTATCGCCCATTATAGTGAAAAGAGGTCTAAAACGCAAAGAAAACAGCTTTTAGGCTGTTTTCTTTAAGTCTTCTATCTTTGTTTAAATTCTTTCAGTCGTCTTTGTTCTTCTTGATAGCTAGAATAAAGATGATCGACTTCATCCATATAGTATTGATTTTTCTCTTTTGAGAAATAATGTCCTATGCTGTTTTTAGCACGTTCATTTAGTTCTTTTTTTATTGCTTCTAGATTTTCCATATGACCCATTAACTGATTCTTCTTTTTTCATCATATGTTTCCTCAAGTTTATCTACATTTATAAGTATATCGTTATTCTTATCAATATCTTTTAAATGTTTCTGATCACTAAAATAACGATTGAATGAATCTTTTGCTCTACTAATAGCCTTCTTATAAAAGCTCATCTTTATCATCGCACTTCAACTGAGTGGATAATATATGTAGAGATATATTATAGTGATCGGGAAGCGGAGTTTGATTTACTGAAGGTTTTGGACGCTTTATGCTGACTTGTCGAGGGTCAGTGGAATATGTATAAGAAGCTTGCTGAAGGCTTTTTATGTTTGATTTCATACTAGTGACTCCCTCCTTTCCGATTACAGTTGTATCATAATCAAGAATTTACACGATGACAACAGTATTTTTTCAATTGTAAACAACATATACAAATGAATTCTCTTACAATGTGAAATTGTGTGAATGAATTTTCGTAAAAAAAATACCAGAATTCATCTGGTATTATTTCTTAAAAGTGTAGCTAATTTTTTCTTTAAATCTGCAATTCTGTTATTTTCTTCTTCATAATCAGCTAACATCTGATTAACAGCTTTCTTTGCATATTCAGCGGCATCTTCTGTAAATGTCTTATTTAATTTATCTGTTGCTATCACTTCGATTTCTTTCTTTAATGCATTGAGGTTTTTCTACATGACCATCCAACTGAGCTTTCTTTTTTTCAATGATTTTTCGATTTCTTCTGTATTACAAACCACATCTTGTTCATGATTGTCTGGTAAAACTGGTGCATCTTTAAAGTAACGATCATAAGATTCTTTTGCTTTTCAATAATTTTGTTAGTATTCATAATTATTTCCTCCATTATTTCTTGATTTCATCAAGCTTCTTTTCTAAATCATCAATTCTTTTTCTTTCTTCTTCATAATCTTTAAGCATCTGGTTCACAGTTGTCTTAGTATATTCTTCTTTATCTTTAGGGAATGTGTTATTAAGAACCATTGCAGATTCACCTTCAAGTTCTTTTCTTGAGTGTATTTAAGTTATTGACATGTCCTTCAAGCTGATTCACTTTTTCATTGATTATTTCCCTCATCTTTTCTTTTGTTAAAGACTACATCCTGCCCATGGTTTTCTGGTAATTTTGGTGTATCCTTGAAATAACGATCATATGATTCCTTTGCTTGATCTAAAATCTTATTAATATCTATATTCATAATTGCTCCTCCTCTTTTTCTTTACGAGTTCATCATAGTCTTATATTTACTCATAAACAATGATTTAAAAACCACTTTAAACCTAGTTGACAAAGATAAGCCCTTACATTTTATGAATTTGTGACTACCATTTACAAAATAGAGGAAAATAAAAACCCCTATGAAACCATAGGGGCTTTGTGATTAGAATAATCCGATGATTGCCATTGGGGCATTGTCACCTTTACGGTTATAAGTTTTGATAACTCTGAGTATAACCACCGTTCTTACCTTTGAACTTAGGTGCAACATCATCAAATAGAACCTGTACACGACTGTCTTTCCAGTTGCTGGATACACTACATTCTGAAGAATAGCGGCCTGTCTTCTAGCATGAAGATCTCCTCTAATACCAAGAGTGATTAATTTATCAACGACTTTACGTACTTCTTTAGCACGAGTAGCAGTTGTTTCAATCTTACCATGCATGATGACATCAGTAGCTAAGTTACGTAACATAGCTTTTCTATGACTAGATACGGCCTAATTTTCTATTGTTTGCCATTAGTGTACTCCTTCCACAAACTTAGTCCATTGGTTTAAAACCAAGACCTAATTCATTTAATTTTTCTTTAACTTCTTTTAAAGACTTCTTACCAAGGTTACGAACCTTAATCATATCGTCTTCAGTCTTAGAAGCTAATTCTTGAACAGTCTGAATTCCTGCTCTCTTTAAGCAGTTGTATGAACGTACAGAAAGGTCAAGTTCTTCGATAGTCATATCAAGAACCTTGTTGCCTGTGTCTTGCTGTACTTCACTCATAACGTCCATATTCATTGCCTGATCAGTTAATTCAACGAACATATTTAAATGTTCAACTAATACTTTTCAAAGAAATTGCAAGAACTTCATGAGGTTTAATTGAACCATCAGTTGTAATCTCCATAGTTAACTGATCATACTTTGCTGACTGACCAACACGAGTTGGTTCAACTAAGTATGCTACATTAACAACAGGAGAGAAGATAGAATCAGTAGGAATTACGTCAACACTGTTAACGAACTTCTTATTCTGATCTGCACTCATGTAACCTCTATCTTTATGAGCATACATTTCCATATAGAAATGCTGACCTTCAGCAACATGAGCAATTACTAAATCATTAGAAATTATCTTAACTTCAGAAGGACATTGAATGTCTGCACCAGTTACAGTAGCTGGACCAGTTACATCAATAACCATTGTTACATCTTCATCAGAATCTAATTCAAATACTAATTTCTTAATATTTAAGATGATAGTCAGTAACATCTTCTAAAACACCATCAACTGCTGAGAATTCATGAATAGCGCCATTGATTTTACTGCAAATACTGCCCTGGCATAGATGATAATAATACTCTTCTTAAAGAGTTACCTAAAAGTAGTACCAAAACCTCTTTCTAAAGGTTCGATGATAAACTTACCATAATTTTCATCTTCATTGTATGTATCAACAGTGAAATTTGCTTTTTTCAAACTTTTTGCATTGTTTCCCTCCTCTTTGAGATATTTATTTTATATAAATGTAATATAAATCAAATTATCCACGAGGACGTTTTTGGTGGACGACATCCGTTATGTGGGATTGGAGTAACGTCAGTGATTGCAGTTACTTCTAAACCAGCGGCTGAAAGAGCTCTAACAGCGACTTCACGTCCTGGACCAGGACCTTTTACACATACTTCAACAGATTTCATACCATGATCCATAGATGCCTTTGCGGCGGCTTCAGCGACCATCTGAGCGACATATGGAGTAGATTTTCTTGAACCTTTGAATCCAAGAGCACCAGCGCTTGACCAGCTAATAACGTTACCGTGTTCATCAGCAACTGTTACGATTGTATTGTTGAATGTTGAATGAACATGAGCAATACCTTTTGCTATATTCTTCTTTACACGTTTTTTACCACGTACAACTTGTTTTGCCATTTGTTCTGCCTCCTACTACTTCTTCTTTCCAGCAATTGGGTAGCTTTTACCTTTACGCGTTCTAGCGTTAGTCTTAGTTCTCTGTCCACGTACTGGAAGTCCTTTACGATGGCGAAGCCCTCTGTAGCAACCAATTTCCATTAATCTCTTAATGTTTAACTGAGTTTCTCTACGAAGGTCACCTTCAGTTTTAATATGTTCAACTTCTTTTACGAATTTTTGTTTCTTCTTCTTCTGTAAGATCCTTTACTCTAACATCTTCAGAAACGCCAGCAGCTGCTAAGATTTTCTTAGCTGTTGTTGGACCAATACCATAGATATAAGTTAAAGAAACTACCACACGCTTATCGCGTGGGATATCAATACCAGCTATACGAGCCATTGTCTATTGTTCCTCCTAAAAATAATTAACCTTGTCTCTGTTTATGCTTTGGGTTTTCACAGATTACCATTACTCTACCCTTACGCTTGATTACTCTGCACTTATCGCATATTGGTTTGACAGATGGTCTTACTTTCATCTTGTGTCTGCCTCCTTTGGGAAGATCTATTTGTGTCTAAATGTGATTCGCCCACGTGTTAAATCATATGGAGAAATTTCTACTGTTACTTTGTCCCTGGTAAAATGCGAATGTAATTCATACGGATTTTACCAGAAACGTGAGCTAAAATAACTACTCCATTATCCAGCTGGACTTTAAACATTGCGTTTGGTAATGTTTCTACGACCGTTGCCTGGACTTCAATTACGTCATCTTTCTTCTTTGCCAAAATCGATCAACTCCTATGTACCTTTGTCATGATTTCATAGCCATCTTCAGTGATAGCTACAGTATGTTCATAATGCGACTAATGAATGGTCTGCAGTCTTTACTGTCCAATTATCATCCATTACTTTAACCTCGGCTTTGCCTAAGTGTGCCATAGGTTCAACTGCAATACACATACCTTTTCTTAATTTTGGTCCTCTGCCTGGTTCACCCCAGTTAGGAATGCTAGGATCTTCATGAACCTCTGTGCCAATGCCATGTCCTGTATAGTCTCTAGGCGTTGAGCGACCATGACTTTCAAAGGTAAAGTCTGAACAGCATGTGAAATATCAGAAACTCTGTTACCTGGTTTAACTTGTTCTAAACCAGCATAAAGCGACTGTTCACATACTTCCATAAGATGTTTAGCCTGTGGAGACACATTGCCAATCGCAAATGTCCACGCAGAGTCCCCATGATATCCTTTCCAGCATGCACCTACATCCACAGAAATAATATCTCCATCTTTAAGTACATAACCATTAGGAATGCCATGAACGACAACATCATTTACAGACGTGCAAACAGCACCAGGAAAATTATAAAAGATTTAAGAAAGATGGTGTACAACCATTCTTTTCTTATAATCTTTTCACAGAAATCAGATACCTGTTCTGTTGTTAAACCCGGTTTAAGCCATTTAGCGAGTTCCTGATGAACTAAACCTACAACATGACCAGCATGTCTCATTAGGTCAATTTCACGTTCATCCTTGATTGTAATCATTATTTGGCCTCCAGATTTTTCTTGATATCTGCATAAACAGCATCCATAGACTGGTCGCCATTAACGTTAGTTAATTCACCCTTCATTGTATAATAGTCAATAAGTGGTCTAGTCTGCTTTTCATAAGTATCAAGTCTAACCTGTACAGCTTCTTCGCTCTCATCAGGACGCTGATAGAGTTCTCCACCACACTTGTCGCATACGCCTTCAGTTTTTGGTGGATTGAAAACGACATGATAAGTGGTTCCACAATCCTTACAAGTTCTACGACCTGAAAGTCTCTTGATTAACTTTTCAGATGGCACATCAATATTGATGACAGCATCAATATCAAAGCCAAATTCTTTCGCGATACTTTCTAGTTCTCTAGCCTGAATGATAGTTCTTGGGAAACCATCAAGAATAAAACCGTTCTTAAAAGAATCAATATTTTCCTTTAAGAATTCCCTTACCATTTCAACTGTATATTCATCTGGAACAAGATGCCCAAATTGAATAAAATAACTAGCAATTACCCCCGAACTTTGTTTTTTCCTTTAAAGCTTTTCTAAAAAGGTCACCAGTTGAGATCTGGTACAAGCCGTACTCCTCCACTAATTTTTTAGCCTGAGTTCCTTTGCCTGCCCCAGGAGGCCCATAAGAATAATATTCAAATTCTATTCCTCCTTCTAATTGCTACTTTCTTATATAACCATGATATTCTCTTCTTGTCAACATACTTTTTATTGCTCTTACAGTTTCTAACGCAACACCAGTTACGATAATCAATCCTGTACCCCCTAGAGACAATGCATTATTTGATGTCATCTTCCAGATTTCTGGAGCGATGATTGGAATAGATGCAATGATTGCTAGAATAGAGATCCTACCACAGTTACACGATTTAAGACAGTTCCGATATATTTCTTTGTATCATCACCAGTACGAACACCAGGAATTGCGCCACCACTCTTCTTTAAATCTTCACTGATCTTCTTAGCGTCAATCTGTAAATTAGAATAGAAGAATGTGAATAGAATAATCATAACGATATAGAGAACGAATCCTATAGGTTTCTGATAATTCAAGATATTGTCAATCATCTGAGTTGTAGAAGTAGACTTCATGAAACTGATAATTGTTCTTGGTGTTTTGCTAAAACTGATGCAAAGAAAAGATAACTGGAATAACTGAAGAACTATTAATCTTAATTGGAAGATTAGTAGATTCTTTAGTATGCATGACTGTCTGTGTATTTGTTGCATAGATAATAGGAATTTTTCTTATTGCTCCTTCTTCAAATACAACAAACACGACAATGGCTAAATATACGATAACAAATAAGATGTACCAAGATAAGCTAGTTACAGTCTTATAAGCACTTCCGAATGTAACCATTGATTTAAAAGACGAGATAAAACTATTTGGAAGGTTAGCGACGATACCAGTGAAAATCAATAGTGAAGTACCATTACCTACACCTTTAATAGTAATCTGATCACCTAACCACATTGTGAACATAGAACCTGCAACCATAACTATAACTACATAGACGTATGTCCAAATAGAACTACTCGCTAGAATACTATAACCCTTATCGAATGCATATGTCAATGACCCACCTTGAATTATTGCTAATGCAAGCGTTAACACACGAGTTACTTTATCCTTTTTTTTTTTTTACCTGTATTACCTTCTTTATTCCACTGAGCTAAAGCTGGGATTACATCCATAGACAATAACTCAATAATAATAGAAGATGTAATATAAGGAGAAACCCCAAAAGAAAATAATGAGAATTTCTCCAATGTTCCTCCACCAAGCATATTCATAATTCCGAAGATTCCTGAAGAGGTAGCGGCGCTTGTGATTGCACTTGTATCAATATAAGGAATCACAATGCCTGCTCCTAAACGGAATACGAATAGTATACCTAGTGTAAAGACGACCTTACGACGCAATTCACCTTTTTAAATACTTCTTTAAAAAAGTTTAGCATCTTAGATCACCTCAGTTTTTTCCACCTGCAGCTTCAATTGCCTTTTTGACTGATTTTGAGAATTTGCTAGCCTTTACTGTTAAAGCAACATTTAATTCGCCTCTGCCTAAGACTTTTAAACCATCTAATGCTTTCTTGACTAGCTTAGCTTCCATAACTGCTTCTAAATCTACAACAGCACCATTTTCGAACTTGTTTAAGTCTTCAACGTTGATGATTGCATATTCCTTAGCATTATGATTAGTGAAGCCACGCTTTGGTAAGCGCATGAATAATGGAGTCTGTCCACCTTCAAATCCTGGTTTCTTACCTCCACCAGATCTAGCGCCCTGACCTTTCTGACCTCTACCAGATGTCTTACCATTACCAGAGCTTGTACCACGACCTACACGATTTCTGTTACGACGTGCGCCGTCATTGTATTTGAGTTCATGTAATTTCATTGTTTACACCTCCTACTTGTCTTCAACTTTTTACTAGGTGTCTTACTGCGTTGATCATGCCTTTGATTGTTTCTGTTTCATACTTTTCAACAGAAGCATGCATTTTGATTAATCCTAACGCTTTAAGAGTAGCCTTCTGGTTTTCTTTACCACCAATAGGGCTTTTTACAAGCGTAATCACAACTTTTTTATTTTCTGCCATTTTTACGCTCCTCCTATCCATAAATCTTTTCGACTGTGATGTCTCTTAATTCTGCTACCTGTTCAGCAGTCTTTAATGATGCTAAACCTTCGATTGTTGCTCTTACCATGTTAATTGGAGTTCTTGATCCAAGTGACTTAGATAAGATATCAGAGTAACCTGCTAATTCAACTACTGCACGGACAGGTCCACCAGCGATGATACCAGTACCTTTAGCAACTGGTCTTAAGAATACTGAACCAGACTTGAAGTTACCTGTAATTTCATGAGGGATTGTACCATTAATTGATGGAACAGTGATAAGGTTTCTCTTAGCGACTTCTTCAGCTTTTCTAATTGCATCAGGTACTTCGTTAGCTTTTACCTGTACCGAAACCAACACGACCCTTTCTATCACCAATTACTACTAAAGCGCGAAACGCATTTTACGTCCACCCTTAACAACTTTAGTAACACGGTTGATAGTAACAACTCTTGTTTCGAATTCCTTAGGAGCTCTCTGTCTTCTGTTGTTTTTTCTATTTCTTCTAGGGTTATTGCCTCTTCTAGAGTTTTCTCTAGAATTTTCTCTAGGTTTACGTTCTTCCATTATTTGACCTCCCTCTTAGAATTTTAATCCAGCTTCTCTTGCGGCTTCTGCAAAGTGCCTTTACTCTACCATGATAGATATAACCACCACGGTCGAATACTACTACATCAATATTTTTAGCAAGTGCTCTCTTAGCGATTTCTGCACCAACAGCAAGCCAAATGCTTCAATGTTTGAACCATTTTCTAACTTCATGTCTACAGAAGATGCTGATACAAGAGTTACACCCTTAGTGTCATCGATGATCTGTGCATGAATATGAGAGTTTGAACGGAACACATTAAGACGTGGTCTTTCTGGAGTTCCAGAAATCTTATTACGAACTCTAGCATGACGTCTTAAACGGATAACGTTACGTGATTCATTCTTTGCCATGATTCGATTTTCCTCCTTAGTTTATAACTACTTCTTACCAGCAGTTTTACCTTCTTTTCTGATGATATGTTCATCAGAATATTTAATACCTTTACCCTTATAAGGTTCAGGCTTCTTCCAAGCTCTGATTACTGAAGCGACATGTCCAACTCTTTCTTTAGAGATACCAGATACTGTGATTTCAGTAGCTGATGGACATTCAACTTTCACACCTTCTTCGATTTCAACTTCTACTGGGTGAATAACCAATATTCATTACTAATTTATTACCCCTGCATCTGAGCTCTATAACCGATACCAACGATTTCAAGTTTCTTAGAGAAACCATCTTTAACGCCTTCGATCATATTTGCAAGTAAAGCTCTAGTTGTACCATGTAACTGCTTGTTTGTTTTTTCTTCACTGTGTCTCTTACATTCGATTTCATTACCATTTACTTCGATAGTAATTAAGTTAGAGAACTGTCTAGTAAGAGTTCCCTTAGGACCTGTAACAGTGACAGTGTTATCAGCGGCAACGTCTACGTTTACACCTTCAGGTACGATAATAATCTTTTTACCAATACGAGACATTGTTTGACCTCCTAAATAATTTTTATTACCAGATATAAGCTAATACTTCTCCACCGATATTCTTAGCTCTTGCTTCTTTATCAGTCATAAGTCCTTGAGAAGTAGATAATACTACGATACCTAAACCATTTAATACTTTAGAATTTCGTTTACTTTAGCATACTGACGTAAACCTGGTTTAGAAACTCTCTTTAAACCAGTGATAACTCTTTCGTTACCTTTATATTTTAATGTAATAACAATATTCTTATGATTTCCTTCTTCATTCACTACGAAGTCAGTAACAAAACCTTCATTCTTTAAGATTTTTGCTAAATCATTCTTTAGGTTTGAGTAAGGGATAGAAACAGTTTCATGTTTCTGCTGATTCGCATTACGAATTCTAGTTAACATATCTGCAATTGGATCTGTTGTAACCATTTATATGTCCTCCTTCCGTATGTGACTTATAAATTACCAGCTTGCCTTCTTAACACCAGGAATTTCACCTTTATAAGCTAATTCTCTGAAGCAAATACGGCATAACTTGAATTTTCTAATAACTGAATGTGGGTCCACAACGTTCGCATCTAGTATATTCACGAACTTTGTATTTCTGAGGACGTTGCTGTTTAACTTTCATTGATGTTTTTGCCATAATTCTGTCCTCCTAATTATTTAGCAAAAGGCATGCCAAGTTCTGTTAATAAAGCGCGACCTTCTTCGTCAGTCTTTGCACTAGTAACAAATACGATATCCATACCTCTTAACTTTGCAACCTTATCGAAATCAATTTCAGGAAGATTAACTGTTCTTTAACACCTAAAGTGTAGTTACCTCTTCCATCAAATGAATTCTTAGGTACTCCTCTGAAGTCTCTTACACGAGGAAGTGAAATACTTACTAACTTATCTAAGAATTCATACATTCTTTCACCACGTAAAGTGACTTTACATCCGATAGCCTGACCTTCACGTACCTTGAAACCAGCGATTGATTTCTTAGCAGTAGTAACGATTGGCTTCTGCCCTGAGATTAATGTCAATTCTTCTACAGCTTCTTCTAAAAATTTAGAATTGTTGACTGCATCACCAACACCGATATTAATAACGATTTTTTTCCATTTTAGGAATCTGCATTGTAGATTCATAACCGAACTTCTTCATTAAGTTCTTTTGTGATTTCGTTTGTATAACGTTCTTGTAAACGGTTCATGTATTATCCTCCTTCCCCTTATTTCTTCTTATTTTTGATTACAAAGACCTGTTTTCTTATTAACACGTACTTTTTTTACCATCTTCAATTTTGTAGCCAAGTTTAACGATTTCCTTAGCTTTTGTATCATAGTAAGCAACATTAGAAGCATCGATTGGAGCTTCTACAGTAATGATTCCGCCTTCAGGATCTGCCTGAGAAGGTTTAACATGCTTTGTTACCTTCTTTGACACCTTCAACGACAACTCTATTACCTTTAATTGCAAGAATTTCACCAGTCTTGCCTTTTTCGGCGCCTGCAATGACCTGTACTGTATCACCTACACGTAATTTCATATCTTTCGTTCCTCCTATAATACTTCTGGAGCTAATGATACGATTTTCATGAAATCAGCATCTCTTAACTCTCTAGCGACTGGGCCAAAGATACGTGTACCCTTAGGTGTATTGTCATCTTTAATGATTACGCATGCGTTATCATCGAAACGGATTACTGAACCGTTTTCACGTCCTACAGCATATTTAGTTCTAACGATAACAGCTTTTACTACTTCACCCTTCTTTTTACAGTTCCGCCTGGGTAACTTGCTTTTACAGTAGCAACAACGATATCACCGATGCTACTTGTCTTTCTATTTGAACCACCAAGGTTTCTGATAACTAAAACTTCTTTAGCGCCTGTATTGTCAGCAACTTTTTAATCTACTTTCGTTCTGGATCATAGTAGTGACCTCCTTTCAGACTGTATTAGATAATTTCTGCTTTCTTTACGATTTCTACTAAACGGAAACGCTTTGTTGCAGATAATGGTCTTGTTGCCATAATCTTTACTGTATCTCCAACACGTGCTTCATTATTTTCATCATGTGCATGGAATTTCTTTGATGAATTCATACGCTTTCCGTATAATTTATGCTTTACATGTGTTTCAACAAGTACAGTTATAGTTTTGTCCATCTTAGTAGAGATGACTGTGCCAGTATAGACTTTTCTGTTATTTCTTTCCATAATCTCTCTCCTACTTTTTCAAGTTCTCTTTCTCTAATAACTGTTTTGATCTTTGCGATTGATTTTTCTTACTTCTTTGATACGAGCAGTATTTTCAAGCTGACCAGTTGCCTGCTGAAATCTTAAACTAAATAACTCTTTTTTGAATTCGTCTACTTTCACAAGTAGATCTTTTGTTTCAATACTTCTAATATCTTGTACTTTCATGAGTTACTCACCTCTTCCAATAATCTTGCATCTGACAGGTAACTTATGAGAAGCAAGTCTTAATGCTTCACGAGCAGTTGCTTCATCAATCTGACCAACTTCGAACATTACGCGGCCTTTCTTAACTACAGCTACCCACTGTTCTGGAGCACCTTTACCTGAACCCATACGTACTTCCAAAGGCTTTTAGTCTTTGCTAAGTGGGAAGATTCTAATCCAAACCTTACCACCACGGTTCATATGACGGTTGATTGCGATACGAGCCGCTTCAATCTGTCTTGAAGTGATCCAAGCACCATCAAGAGCTACTAAACCGAAGTCACCGAAAGCAACTGTCTTACCGCCCTTAGCCTTACCTTCATATTTAACTCTATGAGGTCTTCTATATTTTGTTCTCTTAGGCATCAACATGATTATTTATCCCCTTTCTTCTTTGCAGGAAGAATTTCTCCCTTACAAATCCAGACTTTAACTCCTAGCTTACCATAAGTAGTAGCAGCTTCTGCAGTGGCATAATCAATGTCAGCTCTGATTGTATGTAGTGGAACTACACCTTCAGAATATCCTTCACTTCTAGCGATATCAGCACCGCCTAAACGACCTGAAACTGAAGTCTTAATACCTTTGAGCACCGTTTCTCATTGCATTCTGAATAGCTCTCTTCTGAACTGTTCTGAATGAAGCACGGTTTTCAAAAAGGCTCTCTGCGATTCTATCAGCTACTAACTGAGCGTTAGTATCAGCATTCTTAATTTCTACTACGTTGATAAATACTTTCTTATCACTGATAAGACCCATTAATTCTTTTCTTAAAGCATCAATAGCTTCTCCGTCTTTACCAATCACTACACCAGGTCTTGATGTGTGAACAAAGATATTGACGCGTTTCTTTGATCTTTCAATATCGATCTTTTGCTACGTATGCTTTCTTTAACTTAGCCATTAAGAATTCACGGATCTTAACGTCTTCTAATAAGTAATTAGCAAAGTCTTTCTTATCAGCATACCATCTTGAACTCCAATCACGGTTAACACCAACACGGAATCCAACTGGACTTACTTTCTGACCCATTGTTCGTCCTCCTATCTTTCTTCAACCACACAAGTGATGTGGCATGTTCTCTTTAAAATTTGAGTTCCAGAACCTTTAGCTCTTGCGCGGAATCTCTTTAATGTTGGACCTTCGTCAACATAAATCTTCTTAATATATAACTTATCTTCGTCTGCACCTTCATTATTAACAGCGTTAGCCTTAGCAGAGTTAACAACCTTGATAATAGCAGGAGTAGCACTCTTGTTTGTGAATTCAAGAATTCCGAGTGCTTCCTTAACTGACTTACCACGGACTAAGTCAACGACTAATCTAGCTTTCTGAGGTGATACACGAATAGTTTTTGCTGTTGCTCTTGCTTCCATGTTCAAATCCTCCTATTTATTAAGCGGCCTTATCATTGGCTGTGTGGCCTTTGAATGTTCTAGTTGGAGCAAATTCTCTAACTTATGACCAACCATATCTTCTGTTACATAAACTGGAATATGTTCTTTACCATTGTATACTGCGAAAGTATGCTCAATAAACTGAGGGAAAATAGTAGAACGTCTTGACCAAGTTTTGATAACTTCTTTTTACCAGCGAAGCATTTAATGCTTCAACCTTTTTCATCAAATGTTCATCGACGAAAGGTCCCTTTTTAAACTTCTTGCCATGATTACTTATCCTCCTTCTTATTTAGCATTACGACGACGTACGATCAATCTGTTAGAATGTTTCTTGCTGTTTCTAGTCTTAACACCAAGAGCTTTCTTACCCCGAGGAGTAAGTGGAGCTTTACGACCGATTGAAGTTTTACCTTCACCACCACCGTGCGGATGGTCGTTAGGATTCATTACAGAACCACGAACAGTAGGTCTAACACCTTTCCATCTCATACGTCCAGCTTTACCGTAATTAACAAGACCATGGTCTTCGTTACCTACAAACACCAACTGTAGCACGGCACTTCTTTAAGAATTTTCTTACTTCACCAGACTGAAGTCTAACAATTACATATTTTTCTTCAGAACCAAGGATCTGAGCTGAAACACCAGCAGAACGAGCTAACTGTCCGCCCTTACCAGGATGCATTTCAATATTGTGGATAGTTGTACCTTCAGGCATGTTACCCATTTCCATACAGTTACCAACTTTAACGTCAGTAGTTTCACCAGAAACAATTACAGTTCCTACTTCTAGTCCCTTTGGAGCTAGGATATATCTCTTTTCACCATCAGCGTAATTGATTAAAGCGATGTTTGCAGATCTATTTGGATCGTATTCGATAGTAGCAACCTTACCAGGTACTCCATCCTTGTTACGCTTAAAATCAATAACTCTGTATTTTCTCTTATGTCCACCACCATGATGTCTAGTAGTGATCTGACCCATGTTGTTACGGCCACCTTTTTTTCTTATAAGGAGCAAGTAATGACTTCTCTGGAGTAGAAGTAGTGATTTCTTCTTTAGTCAAAGCAGTCATGTTTCTACGACCGTTACTTGTAGGCTTATATGCTTTAATTGGCATGTTTAATCCTCCTATTTAAATATCTGAAATGGAGTGCATTTCAATAGTTTATATTAATTATTCTTCTTCACCGAATAAATTGATGCTGTTACCTTCTGCTAAAGTTACGATTGCTTTCTTTCTTCTAGCAGTCTTACCAACATAACGACCAACTCTCTTAGTCTTAGCTCTAACGTTGATTGTGTTTACGCTAGTAACCTTAACATTGAACATAGCTTCAACAGCCTGTTTGATTTCAGTCTTGTTTGATGATAAAGCAACATCGAAAGTATATTTGTTTTCTTCCTGCATTAACTTCATAGTCTTTTCAGTTAAAACAGGTTTTCTTAGTACGTCAGTAATGTGAGCCATTATTTTAGTACCTCCTCAACTGCCTTGATAGCTTTTTTCAGTCATCATAAGCTTTGTGCAATCCATAACGTCATAAACGTTTACGTTTCTAGCTTCGATAACTTTAACACCAGGAACGTTTCTAGCAGATAATACTAAGTTTTCTTCTAATGTATCAACAACAATTAATGTCTTTCTTGGGTTTTCGAAGTTACCTAAGAAATTAACAACATTCTTAGTCTTGATTGTATCAAAAGCAAGATTATCTAAAAGCAACTAATTCCCCGATCGATTACTTTCTGTGATAATACAGATCTTAATGCAAGATTCTTAACTTTCT
>VOFC01003277.1_pt1 | contig 22967 bp, 34 predicted proteins | sample 5384161 | NCBI WGS metagenome assembly VOFC01 (sample SAMN12384722, study PRJNA508395) | human gut metagenome | isolation source: healthy gut B | host: Homo sapiens | reverse complement strand
CATCTATTTCTTTCTTTGAACCTTGCTTTTGACAATGGGCTCAACAGGTCACAGCTCGTCAATCTCGACGAAGTAGCACGCATCGCCAAGAAATATGGCTTGAAAGTTAAGGTCATCGGCGCTGCCGACAGTGCCACAGGCAGTGAAGCCATCAATGATAACCTCAGCCGTTCCCGTGCCAGATTCATTGCAGAGGAACTGATGAAACGTGGTATGGAAAATGGCACCATCTCTCAGATTTTCGATGATGGCGGCATTGACGATTACTCCCAATGAGGCGAACCGCCATACCAGAATCCTGCTGTATCTATAGCCAGACATACAGCTCCGAACAAGAGCACTAAAACTTTTTTCATTGATAAATTTTAGAAAGGAGGGCTTGTCCGTGGATGGATAGGCCCTCCCTTAATCATATATGTATTAACGCATATTCTATGCGCATATCTTTTTTTATCCGTGTTTCTCAGTACTTGACCAGTCAAGCAGGAAGTCATATATACTCATTATCTGTATGCCGTTTTTCGTCGCTCCACTGCTTGGTATGTTTCTCCCACGATCAGCAGTTTGCGGAAAGAGTCATCTACAAGACGCAACGACCGTTTCTCCTGTTCCATCTTTTCTGCATCGGGCATACGCCACGCCGACTGGATGTAGATCCGCTCGCTCCCTTTGTTGCAGACAAAAATCCACTTCCAATGTCACCCTCTGCTGCTTTCCTTCCGTATTCCTCACTCGATGATAGACGTTACCCACATCCACGAGCCATCCTCGCATACGCATCTCATTGTAGATGACGTTCTCCATGATATGTGTCGGCTCGCTCTGACGGAACGACAGAATAGCATTCCTCAGACCTACGTCCTGATAATAATACTTGGACAACGAACCTATGTATTTCCGTCCTTGATGTCGAACCTTCGATTTTTCGATAAGGAAAGCATCCTGCATATATTCAGATAAGCCGACACTGTCTTGTCGGTTATGCTCTGCACATTGCTTACGGACTTGAACGTTTGGCTATATTCAGTGCATTGACAGGTGCTCCTATACTGGATGCTACGGTCTTCGACAATTCTTCAAATTCAGGTCTCAGTTCTATGTTGTTCCGCTCGTAGATGTCACGTAGATATACCGTGCGATAAAGGCGACGCAGGAAATCAGCCTTCTTCTCATCCCCCAACCTGTGTAAGTAGTTGCGGCAAACCTCCGTACAGTCTGTATTCAGCCCAACCGTCTTCTTTCGAACCATCATACACCGTCATGAACTCCTTTGAAGGATAGTGGCCACACATGTATCTCGTCACCTCTGCCCGGAATTCCGTCACCAGGTCAGAGGACAGGAAACGAGTTGGAGCCTGTGACATACACATCCGCCCCTTCTGGTAACTGACAAGGAAGAGAGCACCTCTACAAAGTCTTCCACCTCCTGCACCTCGTCGATGATGATATAATAAGTCTCATAGTCAATCATCATCTTTTCCACCCAGTCCAACAGGTAGTCCGGGTTCTTGAACTCTCTGTTCTTCCTACTCTCCATGTCGATGACGAGAATATGGTCTTCTCTCGCCCTCATCCAATAGATGCTGATGAAAGAGTTTCTTCAGAAGGAACGACTTGCCTGAACGTCAGCAATCTGTGATTATCTTTTATGAGCCCGTTGTTTCTGAAATCAAGTTCAACTGTTCTATCTATCTGTTTACTCATATTTTGAAAAACTGTCACTTGTGACACTTTTTCGGAGGCAAAGTTATATATTTTATCCTAAATCAAAGAAAAAGAAATAAAGAAAAATGCACTAAAAATCAATGATTTTCCTGTTTTGTAGTGTCTATTCCACTTGCCGATGCCCATTTTTCTTTGCAAAGTTACTGCCCGGCGAATGGTCAAGTACCGCCATGCTAACAGGCGAAGAGGACTGAACGACAAGCTTTCCGCAATCAAAGATTTGCCGGTATTTCATTAACTCTTCCTGTCTGTTTTCTTGCCTTATCGCCCTCATTCCGCAGTCTTTTTGATGCACGAAAATCAGTTCCCGACAAGAGGATTGAAGGCTTCAAAAGGAGGAAAAAAACAAGTTGAACAAATAATTTCTTTGTATGGAATTACACAGATTATCAGAAAACGAGCAGGCATTTGTCGAGTCACTTTCTCACGGTTCTAAACGGTCAGATGGGGTCAGCCGCCAAGGTAGGCAATGCCCTTGCAGATGACCATCGCTATCTTATCAACGAAAAGGGCAAGGTGGTGTTTGCTTCTTGGAACGCCTTGCCAACGACTATCAAAAAGGTCGTTATGACCAGCGTGACGAGTGGGTGTGCCGATTGGCAGCAGAGGCCATCGAACACCTTTTGTAGAGAACAGAATAGCAGATTGATTACACCTCAGTTGGCGGAGCAGTTCAAGCTATATCCGCTTTATTCACAGGACGGCAAGAAGAAGGATGCCATTTGCCAATGCGTCTTCTTCATCGGCAAAGTCCGTTGGTATGTATTGGAAGGTCAGCCGGAAGGCAATGACTTCACGCTGTTCTCTATCGTTGTCGGTCTTGCCGATACAGAATATGGCTATGCTTCCATCAAGGAAATGGAGGGTATCAGCGTGGATGTCGGACATAACCTTCCCAAGATACCGATATTGCAGGACAAAAACTTCAAGCCTTGCCCAATCGGAAACATTCCCGACGAGAGATTGCAGTCGTTCCTGTCTGACATGTATGACAGGGAAGAAGTTTAAACCATTCATCAGCCGTAGGCTTCTTGCCTATGGCTGCTAAAAATCAAACTATATGATACAGCAAAAGATAACGGAGATAGCCGAAATATTAGGATGGAGCGTTGATTTCTCCGAGCCACAAAATGGCAAGACAGATGTAAACTTCGCCAAATATACTTCCTATGGTCAAGATTTCAATTTCAGCGTGGAACTTGAAGACGATGATATGGAAGCCTTCATCGACAATATCCATGAGTATTATGAGAATTTTGATGTTGACGAGGAAGCGTACATTTGGATTGGCTCAGACGGTCACGGCAAAAATGGCGCACCTTACCACATTGCCGATATAGTCAAAGACATGGAGGAAGCCGAAGTCATGATGGCTGACCTTTATGAGGCATTCAGACAATATTATTCACAGTTGGAACTTCAAGCCGTATGACAATAGAACAATATCTTTACCGCCTATGTCGAAACATTCTCAATGAGCGTTTCGACTGGCGCAAATACCTTACCACCCGAAGCTATTTCGGCAGAGACCTTTGCGTCACTCCTCTCCATGTCTCCTATGGACAAATCGGCTATACCATCCATTTTCCTTACTCTCGTGACCCAATGCCTGAACTCGCATACGATTGGGAAATGAACGACCTCACCATCGATGAGGAAGATTGGCAGAAATGGCTGTCACCAGAAGAAGATGATGATGAGGAATAATAAAACTCCCAAAACGAAAAATCCAAGATGCCTACACATTATTATAAATGTGCGCATCTTGGATTTTTGCATATTTGCCACAGATTGACTCGTTACCGACGGAACGCAGACCGTGCGACTTTTTCCTCTTCTACCTCAGTCTGCTCATTATCATTTGATGATGCAGATTGCTTCATGTCCTTCGCATCCTTTTTCTCATCCGATACCGAAGCTGCAACATTCTCACTCTGTTGCTCCTTCATTTCCAAAGACACTTCGTCTATTCTCTGCGTGAGAATGGACGTTGCCTTTTTTACATCCATCAAGGTGGTCTTGATGAAACTTGGCGACTCCTTCAGACTGCCGACCGATTGAGGATGCAAACGGTTCAACTGATTTTCCGCTCCTGTCGAATGAACCATCTCATGAAACGCTGTTCCATACCACGACTCACCATCCTTGAACTGTGACTTCTCAGGAATGGTTATCTGGTTGCGGGAAATGGAGTAGAAAGCATTGTCCTGGTGCTCGATGTTGATGGGGCAAATCCATCTCTGCTCCTTGAATATCTGGTCAACAGCAGGAAACGAATACATGTCGCCTTCCTGCACCAATGCCTTTTCGGGCTTGTTCTCGGCTTCCAACTTGGCATACAATTCAGGTCTTGCCTCCTTCAGATTGGTCTGTGCCACATTGAACACCTGGTACACATTCAACTTCGGATAGACATTATACTCCTTCTGCTCCTCAGCACTCATTCGCTTGTAGTCGTCATAGGGTATCTTTTCTTTTGTCTCCTTATGTACAATGGTGAAACTCGTCAGCATCACGGGAAAGCTCTTCTCTCCCTTGTTGATGCAGACCTTGGGCAACGGCTCGCCATTAGCATCCGTCATCTGCTTCTTGTTACCTTGCTTGTCGGTCTGATAGTTCAAACCCACTGCACGGTTAAAGGTGCAAAACACTGGTAGTTCATAGCCTTTCTTCTCACACAGCATGGTGAGCAGCAAGGCATTCATGCCGTTATACTCCCTGCCAGACAGGTTCTTCGGCCAGCTCAATGTACCTTCCGTAAACCAAGGCTTTTGCCATCCATCTTTGCTTCCCAACGACTCGATCTTCTCTATCATCATGTTTGCGAAGGTGTCCAAGGCTCTGTCCTCAGCACTCTTTCCATCGCCATTATTCTGTGGACTCTTATTGTAATATGCCATACTTGCTAATTGTTAGGATGATACGGTTTCTTTCCCACTGACTCAACTCCGCCACCTTACAGCCCAGGTTGAGTCTGTCGTTATATGCCGAGATTTCCAACTCGCCCTTTGCCTCGATGGCGGCTTTCGACTGCAGCCATTCTTCCTTTTCTTCCGAGAAACGGACAAAGCGCACCCATGTAAAAGCAAATTCTTCTCCAATCTTCTCTGCACTGAAAGCAGAAAAGATCAGGAAAGCCTTCCCATTTTTGTCCTTCTTCATAACTATGTCCTTACCGACCTTGCCCTTGAACTCCATGTCGCCCACGATGCCATCCTTGCATTCCGATACAGGCGACAGGTTCACTTCCGATACCTTCAAGTTGAAATACAGGTTGTCGTCTTTCTTCTTGAAGGTCAATACACCTTTCAACTCAATGCGGTTGCCCACGACAATACCTTCCGAATCGTCACCATCCATGATGCAACTGACAATCACGGTCTTGTTGATACCACTCTTGGCTGGCACCACTACATCTATAGAATATGTCGTAAAAGGCATTCCGTCCTTCCCATTGCGAACCACTGCAGCCTTGCTGACGGTTCCGCACACACTTACGTTACATTTAATCATAGCTCAAATACTTTTTTATTCGTTTTCAATCGACCAAGATGTGGAATCTTCAAGTATCTGATTATTTCCAAATGTCAATCATCCATCATGGGTGCTCTGGTTATTTCTCGAAACAGCCAGACTCCCACCATGACATTGAACCCGATATATCCGACAGCTGCATACACTCCGCCCAACAAATAGGCACCATATGCCACTGCCGTAAATAGCGACAATCCCATCAATAGAGGAACCGCTACCGCTAACCATCTTTTCATTCTTTCCTTCATGTCCTTACTTTCGTTGCATTGTCTGACTTTGACCTTCTTGCTGTTCCAGGACACGTTCATAGTTTTGCGATGCTTGTTGCGTCAACACGATAGTATTCACCATTCCAGCTATACGCATCTTCTTGGCTTCGTTACTTAGATTGGTATCACCCAACACTTGCGATAGTCTGCTAAACTCAGCATTGGTCAGCTCTCTCGTCACTTTGGTAGTGCCATTGTCCGCTTGCAACACAGCCTTTCCATTGTCGCCAACACTCAGCACGCACTCCTTCATAGTCGGCATCAACGGTTTCAAGTCCACCTGCCTTTTGCTTACAGCTTCTGAGATTTGCGCTTTTTGCTCTTCCTCGCTTTTACTGTCTATTTGCACAGCGAGGGCAAGCAGACTGCTATACATGGTAGTCACCAATCCCAGTATCGGGTCTGCACTTGACAATCCTGTGCTTGCGTCCTCGGATGAAAGCAGTTTCTTCATCCAATCGTCAGGTGACAGACTCGTGTCCACTGCCGAACTATTTCCCTTGTATTTTGCCAGCAGGTCATTACCGTTATATAATGCTTGCTGCTTCAGATTGCCTTTCTGTGCTATCTCTGCCAAGTATGATGCAGGATCAACGTCCCTTGTCTTGCCGTCTGTTGATATATTCTTCACCCCGAAATGCAGATGTTCGCCAGTGGTTCGTGTGCCAGTATTTCCCGACACGCCCAACTTCTGTCCAGCCATCACCTCGTCACCCACCTTCACAGCAATACTGTCCAAGTGCATATAGGTGGTCTGCACCTTGCTTCCGTCCGTTCTTGCGTATTCCACTGTCACAGACTTGCCACTGCCAGTATTGGCATTGTGGTTCACAGCTACCACCTTGCCGCCATTCTCGGTTGCCAACACATCATCATGCTTGGCTCTGATGTCAATGCCCTTGTGCATCTGCTGTTTGCTTTTATCCATAGGGTCTTGACGCATACCGAATGGAGAAGTGACAAACAAGAACTCGTCCCTTTTCACAGGGAATGAGTATTTGCCGTTAAGTGTTTGAGATGCTGTTTGCTTCTTTTTGTCATTATTGGATGTCGATACCGAAGACGATACCGTTGCTGAAGTTCTTGCATTCTGTTCTACGCCGAACTTCTTGCCCTCAGCCCTCATCTCTCGCATCACCTGTTGGTCATACTTCTGTAATCCATTGATCTCGATAATCTTTTGCAAACTGGCTGCATATCCTCCACTGGTGGCATAACCGCCTCGCTCAATGCCTTTTGTCCATCCCTTGTAATCATCGGGAGAGAGTTTGAAGCATTGGCTGTAGCGGCTGCTGTTCTTCAATATCTTGGAATGGTGCTCGTATGAGTCACCCACCGTGGCATACTTGCAGAACTTCTCATTAGGCTTGTCATCGGTATAGACAAGATAATCGCCACCGTTCTTCAACCAACTTTTCGAAGCCTTCACGCCAAAGTGGTTGTTGCCCAACTGCGACAGTTCACTCTGTCCATTACGGCTTTCCAAGATGCCTTGCGCCAAGGTGACGGAAGCAGGGATGCCATATCGCTTCATCTGCTCCATCGCCTCGGCAGCATATCTTTCTGCATATTGCTGATTCTTGCTCATGTCTTTATATCCTCATTATTATCGCTTCATACCGCCAGAACGCTGCTGTTCCTCAGTATTTTGATCCTCTTGCTTCTGCTTGGAGTGCCTCCAACTGGTCACAGATAGCTACTCGTTCTCCTGCTCGGATAAGCTTGGGTAGGTAGGTGTCCAAGGCATGATGTGGAAAAGCCAGCCATGTAACCAACTTGGGTGTTTCTCTTTGTCAATGTAATCCCCAACACTTCCGCTCCTCGCTTGGCATCCTGTTCATACATCTCATAAAAATCACCTACACGAAACAGCAGCAAAGCATCTGGATGCTTGGCTTTCAACTCCTTCCATTGCTTCATGATGGGAGAGTCCTTGATCTCTTCCTTCTGCTTACCCTTTGTTTCTTCCTTCTTTTCCACAGTAGCGTTATTATCTCTTTGAATAGTCACATCCTTCTCTTCCCTAATATCTTTCTTTTCCTCAGAAGATGCTTGCTTATTCTCTTCCTCGTGATATTCTCGATGCTCTTCCTCATGCTTATCGGTGGAGACTTGCGTTTCTTGCTTCACCTCGTTTTCCTCTCCTTGCTTTTCTGGTGCTGTCTGCTCCTGCGCCTGTCCTTTCTGCAGGATGTCTGCAAACAGGGTAGCAGCAAGATGCTTTTTGTACTCGTTCTTGTCTTCGGCAATCCACATTCGTTGCCATTGGCTTGGCGATACCACACGAGGCTGCAACTTGTCTGCGCCATCAATGGTGGCTGCACACAGAATGACATCGTTCTTTGCCTTGAACACGTTCACTTTCTGTATGCGGTTCATGTCCACCTCGTTGTGCTGACCGCTGCCAAATAAGTCCACCTTCAGGTCAGGCTTTGTCTCTGCCATCGCATAGTATTTCTGTGCCAGTTCCACTGCAGTCTTGATACCGTGATTTTCTTGTCGGCGAAATAACTGTCGTCGGGACGGAAGCCCAAGGCTCCGTCGGGATTGTAGAAACGCACGTTGTCATAACCCTCTTTCTGCAAGGCATGGTGAAGCGTTGCTTGTTCATGCCCTTGATCTCGTTGTTCACCTCCAACGATGCACCTGTGGCAGCACCACATCGGCGGTCTTTGCTGGCATCATCACGCACGATGACCACAGTACGCTGCTCCTCGTTGGGATGCTGCTTGATTTCGTCTGCTACGAAGTAGTGGTTGGGCAACTGCACCTGTATCTGCGCCGTCTCTCGCTTGATGCTGGTCGGTCGGCATACTCCACCTTTTCACCCAGTTCGACTTTCTTCAACACCTTCAGCGCACCGTTCACCTCACTCTCGATGGCATCAATCAGACAAGGGTCTTCCTTCAGTTCCCTCGTCCAATAGTCCACCATGCTAAGGCTGTCCTTTGACAGACGGGCAGGCAGTCCCAGTTCGAGCATCTTCACGCCCGAAGCTATCTCAGTGATGAGTCGTTCCTTCTTCACGGCATCTCCGACGGGGCTTTGCCGTTCTTCATGACCATGCCCTCACGTGCCAACCGCTGCTGATGACCGGTGGCAGACACCAACTGACGCATCATCTCTCCTGTACATAGTCATTTAGTGCTCGAAGTCACGCTGCCGTGGCAGGTAGATGACATCCCCTTCTCGGTGTCGTAGTGCGCCACACCCGTGCCGTCCTGACGTACATTCACGAGGTTGTCCTTCATCTTCTGATGAGGAATCCGTTGACGCCACCCATGCAGCTGCCTTGTCCTCCTTGTCGCCATAACCTCTACATTCCACCGTGCCATCCTTCTTCAATGCCGTTCTAGGCTTGTTTCGTTAGCCATGGCAGTAGCGTCTGGTCGATATTGAACAGCACTCGATCTCACGATTTCACTCCCTTGTACTGCTGTTTGTCCTGTTCCGACAGTTCTGCGATATCCTCACTGGTGATGATGTCTTCCGGATTATGTCGGTTCACATACTTGTTCCACGCATACCAGTTGAACGGCACACCTCTCTCATGCGCCATCACAGACTCGTCTCGCTTCTTGGCTTCACTAAATAACGTGTAAAGATTTGTAGAAAATCCGTTCTTGTCGGAGTTCAATCCCATCACGAGGGCATTGAACGGACTCACCGAAAGCCCGCGGGATAGAGCGTCCGGATATTGCTTTCCGCTTGCATTCAACCAACACCCTTGGCATCCACCGCACTCGTCAGTGCCTCGGTGAATCAATGACACCTGCGCTCCACCAAATCCGCCTTCTCTTCTGATTTCTCTTTCATGCTTTTATCTTTTCCTTTTCTCAATCACATTCTATGAACGTTTACCAAGCCTGGCTTTCTCGCGCTTTTGAGTTTTTTCCATCCCCTCGTTTCTCACCACTTCTCCCGTGCTCGCCATCGTACTGCATTGCTGCCATCTGTCTCATCTGGTCACTCTTGGCAAGTATGGCGTCAGCCAATGTATTCAGCGGCAATGCCCCCGACTGATGCGCCCCAATCACACTGTCAGGCAGTTGAATGGTACAAGGCACTGGTCAATGGTTGGCAACGAACCGCCCTTGCAGCATCGGGTTGCTGATACGAGGATTGAGTGGTTCATCAGGATATTGGCGGTATATTGAATGCGAGATGCAGCAGGACTAACTGATAGGTGCAATGCCTTCCTGCTGTTTCCTGCCCAGCACCTCATGTCCTGCCTTGTTCAGCAGATTGGCACCGCCCATACCCATCAACAGCATCTTCAGTATAGGATTCTTCACGAACATTCCAGCCACGATAGAGGCCAAAGGAAGGAGGCTATTGTCCATATTCAGCGATTTTGTCTTGCCAGTGAACAGTCCCCACCAGTACATCGGGCAGCATCGCCAACATAACCAAGGTTCTTTGCCGATGTCTGAAAAGCCGTTCAGTCCAAAACTCTGCAACAGCCCGTCCCATCCATTTTCGTTTGTTTAAGGCTTTCCTCCTGCTGGACTACAGATGGTGTTGCCTCTTCAGTCGATGAATCAGGAGTTTCTTTTCGGTTCTGCCTTCTTCTCCTTCTCAGCCTCTGCATCCAGTCTCGCCTAACCTCCAGATACTCGTCTTCCTGTCCAGGCGCAACTATCAAAGGGCATCCTTGTACTTGCCTGTACGTTTGGTTGCTTGCTTCGTTTCTCTGAGGGTCCAAGGAACGTACCTTTGTTCCAAGGGAAAAAGAGGTCTGCTCGGTTTTGTTTCGTCCAATCCATAAAAGTGATATTGCTCGTGGGAATCTTGTTCTTGAAATGGCTGTTGGTAGCCTTGATATAGCTGTTCTCGTGGTTCTTGATGACTTTGCCTGTTTGCGGAATGAGGCGAAGGAACGTTGGTGCCCGTACCAGAAAACTCCCTTGCTGATACACTCCTCGACACAGACCTCTTGGCTGCTACCTTTCTTGCTTAGGTGCTCCATGCCGACATTCATCACCATATCGATACCGACAAACTTGGCGAAGGTTGCCCATGAGCCAATCCCCTCCCATGGCACGACATCGGCACCCGCTCGGCTGCCATCCCGCTGCCTTCTCTGTTCGAGAGGAGGCTTATAGGCTGCCTCTCACTTTGGCTTCTATCTCTGCGGCAAGGGGTGACTTGTTCAGTTCGTAGGGCAGACCGAACAGACTGTTTGTGCCGCCTTGCGGATGATATAGTCGGCAGAAGATGTTGGCATACGGTCTTTCACCATTTTTCTATCATCAGCTGCTCCATGCGGTGATCGATATAGGCGTATGCCAAATCACAACCGAGTTGTTTAGAGAGTGCATCGTACCGCTCTCGTCCTATCTCCGTCACCACCGCCTTGCGCCATTCCTCAGCCATCACGGCAAGGTCACGCTGCATATCCTTGTTGCCGACAATAGCCTCCTTGCACATCGCCAGATAGTCTTCGGTGGATCTTGCTGTTCCACTTGCCTGTAATCTTCAGCGTGGCGTATGGGTCATCACCAGGCATATTGGCAGTGGCCAATGAGCGTAGGATGCCAGCCGTACTGTTGGAAAGGCTCGCATCTCGTCTGCCTGTCTGTTGGACAAGTCCCGTTGCACCCTGCCATCACGGGGGCAAGGTGACACCCGAAGTAGTCGCCATCAGACGCTCTATCTCTGCGAATCGCTGACTGTTCTTAACTGCCATATACCTTGTTTATATATTATACTGCTGTAATATCTGTTCCTTTGTCTGCTCGATGGCATTGTGATATATCTCCATCTGCTTAGGATAGTGTTCCTCCAACCATGCGTCCTTGTCCCACTTGGCAGTGGATGAACTGCACGGCCATACGTTCCTCAATCTCCACGGAGGGTTCCCCCTCTTCCTTACCATTGAACCATGCCTTTGTCCACCATCTCACGCCAGCCGGTCGGGGTAGGACGCTCACTATCCTCGGAATGTCGAACTCTGGATATCCACGTCCAAGTCGGCAAGAGGTCGATGGTCGATGCGTCAGGGGCTTGCTCTTGGAGTTTTTTTTTAACACCTCGTCCATCGTGGAGAGATATACCTGATGTCGCATGAATCGTTGAGAAAAGTCAATGAGCAGGTTCTCAAAAGGCATACAGCGGTTTGCCGATGCCCAAGGGATTAGCCATGCCATAAGCAGTCTCATCAAAGCTCTTGCGCGAAGATGTTTCAACGACTGTGCTCCGTATGTTCCGGGCAGAGAGTATGCTCCTTGTTGAAGGTCCTCAGTAGGAGGGAAGGAAGCCCGGAGCATCAATGCCTCTATCTGACCTGAGTCGGTGTCGTAGGGGTGAAGGGATGTTCATGTCCAGTTCATGATGCCCATTTGGGGAATTATTAGCTCCAATGCCTTGACCATTGCCGTGGAAACATGGTGAGGAACTCGGATTACCACTCGGAAGCCCTCACCTCTGTGTAGAAAGCAGGTCGCCATGATGGCGATGTCATTCGGCGACGCTGGGAGAAGTTGGCGAAGACATTGGAGAGATGCCTGGTCATCCTTCGTTGCCGTAGCGGATGGTCTGGTAGATGCCATGCTCCGTCCGTGACCAACCGCGGTTCCCGTTGCCACCGCCAACAAACAATGGTTCGCTGAAGTCTATGCAAGTGGAAGAATGCTCCCGTCTGGGGTTTTTCTCTCCATGGCCCAGCGGAACATCTGCACGTCATAGCATAGGCGCCCTCAAACGCGCTGCAGTAGCCGCTCGATGAGCGCAGTATCATTTCTTCTGTATATCTCATATCACTGTATATTGGTTATCGTTTCATCCCTCTGCTTTGGGTCTCTGCTTTCTTTCATGTTCTGCCCATGTGAAGACGTACCGCCTCTGTTAGGCAGAGTTTGCGCCACCTTAGAATTGTTCCCGATGATCATCGCTCAAGCAGGGCACCCGCAATCTTGCTCATCCAACCAAAGCGTCCGAATACCATGAAGGCGGCAGCCACCAGTCCGACGATGCTCATACCCGACACGTTGCCCTTGCCGATATTGCCAAAGAGATTGCCTATCATGTCGCATCCTACGCCTCCGAACATATTCCTAAAGAAATCACTGATGCCGCTGAACTGGGTCCATCTTTCCGGCTACAGTGTTCACCGCATCAACGGCTTCACCAGCCTTGCCCGTCAGGACGTTGCACTATCGTTGGCGTTTGTGCACCTTCCGTGGCATTCTCGCCGATGACAGCATCACCTACGATGCGTGCCACGCTCTTGTCTGTGTGTCAGCTTCTCCCCATGTCACAGCCTGCGGCACTAACCCCACTGCGCCGTCTGCATAGCCTTGCCGGCTCCCATAAGGGTGCGTTGCGGGTGGAGTGCCGCACTGCCTAAGTACTCCGATGACATGGCCAGTACCTCGTGCCGCCTTGCCACCATATTTCAATAATGAACTCCAAAATCCCATATCTTATCGTTTTTAACCACGGTTTGACTTCGTCTTCTGTCACGACTCGGCATAGCTCGAACGTTCGCTCTGCTCTCGCTGCTTCCCATCAGTTTACTCTTCCCACCTGCTTCCACCGCCTCTGGCAGCCGCTGCTATCTCGGCTTTGTTCGCTTTGGTGGGTCTTGCCCTTCGTCTATCTCCATCCAAACATCGCCCATGGTGGTGTATTTCACCGCCCTCGTCATCGCTTCAAACTGCTTGTTCATCTTCAGTTTGTCGGATGCCGAAGACTATCTCCACACGCCCTTCTCGGTCATCTTGTTGCCCCGACAGGCATCACCGTGCGTATGTCATTAACTTCGATGCTGTTCATAATCAGCTCGCGGTATATCTTGTTGCAAGTCTGACAGGCAGGATCCATGTTGGCATGGGCATCAACTGCGCCACCAATCCACCCATATTGTCCACCAACTGACCTATCTCGTGATAGAAACCATATATCTGTGCGGCATAGCTGACGATGGAACGGAAGGAGTCCAGATAGTTGTTGAACTCCCGCTGCAGGTCGGTCGTGGCTTCCACTTCCTCCTTGTCCATATATGTCCGGTGGTCTGCAGCAGCATCACCTTCTCTGATTCTTCAGTTCTTCTCCGCCTTGTTGGTGTACATCAGAATCATCCCCGCAAGAGTCGGGTCGTTCTGCGCCCGCACTCCTGCAAAAGATGATATAAACATAAAAATGGCAATTGATATGAAATACTTCATGACTGATTCCTTTATCGTTAATCACTGATGGTCATACGTCCTGCTCTGCGCCATCTGCTAAGGGCTTGGGTGGCTATCTCTCCATTGCTTCGGTCTATCATCCCTGCCGTCACGCCGTTCCACACATCGGTCATGGTGTAATATCGTATAGACAGATAAAGACGATGCAGCTTCTGCTGAAGGCACTCAGCTTGTCGTTCAGTGCCCACAGCGTCTTGCTCCTTTCCGCACCAGTCAGCATGTTCTCTTTGCCTCCTTTTGGCGACTGCATCTTTTCAGCAGTGTGAAGACGGACACCAATTCCGTGGCGGTCTCCATATACAGGTTGTTCATCGAGAGGGTGGCAACGATGCCTTGCGGATTATTGTTGATGGCCTTGCGCATCTTACAAGGTGATGAATATCTTCACCCATCGTCGTACAGATAGGTACAGGCTTTGAGGGAAGAGGCATAACCACTGGCGGTTTTTCAGATAACTGTTGTACTTCTTCTCCCATTCGTGTATCTTGGTGAACTCGGCGGCTATGGTGTTCTGCAACAGGGCAGATCTTGGTCTGACCTTTGATTTCCTCTATCTCACCGTTGATGGCTTCGTTGCCCTCTGCTAATGCCATCCATTCCAAAGGGTTGGCAGTCACAATCTGTGCATGGGCTGACGGCACGCTCAGTACCAATGCCACGACAATGAACCAAATCTATCTATTCGTAATCTCATATACGCCCTTTCTTCGTTTGTTCGTTTCTACTCTGTTCGTATCACACTCACCACGTCATAGCTGTTGCTGATGCCGGTCATTTCCAGTTTCGGTGTCGTTCTATCCATCGACAACACGGTCACGCTTTTCAGTCCGCATAACTGTTGTATCAATGTCTGATGCTCGGCAAAGTCCACCACTCGGTACAACTCCATGTAGTTCACGCTCCGCTGAAACACTCCGTGCTCACAGATGAGTTGCTCGCTCCCGATATGGTAGCGGGATACTCCTCAGATAGATGAATCGGTAGAGTAAACAGAGGGAGAACAGGAGGCTGAAGACAAGCAACAGGGTACTATATGCACAACCGGGCAATCCTCCGATTAGGAGCATTGCCACGCACAACAGCAACAGAGGCAGTTCGTTGATGAAAAACTGTCCGATGCTGGGGGCACAAGGTGATGATGCTATTATCTTCTTGTCTCATACGCTTCTATGATATGTGTTCTTTCTTTTTTTCCCTTTGTTTCTCTGCCTTGCCGGCTGCGATAAACTCGGCATAGTCGAAGGTATCTGGTTCGCCCTTGGCAATCAGTTCTGCTGATTTCTTGTTGAGCAGCGCATCGTTCCAGTCCTTGTAGCAACCCAATGGATGATAGGCTTGCACATGCTCGTGACGGAAGCCCATCTCTGCTGCCACCTTCCTGAAGTTTGCAACAAACTGCCGCCCTGCATCGTCCTTGTCAAAACCCAAATAGTGCCGTGCGTTGGGGAGTAACGGACAGAAGTCCTCGCATCTGTCCCTCGGTGGGTGTGCCGCCCGTAGATACATACACCATCTTTACAGGATTTATCTGATACTCTGCCATGGCATCGTAGGCACTCTCAAACCATACAATTTCGCTTGCTTTATCCAACGGCTCGCCCGTGAGGTTGGCAATCCACAGTCCTTCACTGCTGTTGCTTCCTTCTGCCTTGCCCTTGTAACCGCCGCTACCGTCCATCTTCGGTCGTCCTCGTTCCTCAAAGCCCACTCTTGTCGGGTGTCTTGGGCAGTACAAGCGGAAAGGCAAGGTTGGCAAAGGTAAGTCCATCCGTCCGATGTTTAGTAGCCAGACAGAAATGCCGATGAAAAGCATACTGCGTATAGAGGTCGATGCCTCGGAACTTAAAATAGGGATAAAACCTTTTCTGCGTTTCCCTGTCCTGCGGATTGAACTTGTGGATGTCGTAGTCATTCAGGTTGAATGGCTTTCCGTCCTTTCTGGTTCTGTAATCTTCGATGGTCTGTCCTCTATGGGTTGGTTGAGCAGTCGGTTGCAGACGAGGTTGACGAGTCGGTCAGGAGACATTCCCCACCTTGTTCTCTGAAAACATTTCTGGATGCTCCTTGATGAACGAAATGACATTATACACCTTCTGCTGCGGTGGTTGGAAGCAACATTTCCCATTCTGCGTGACAATGAACTTATCACCACGCACCTGTCTGCCCTCACTGTCAGTACGCACATACGACGGATAACGCAAGCCATCTCTCTTGTTCAGATGATACCCTTGCGTCCACCAGTACTTCCTGTATGCTCAACCTGTCCAGAAAGTCATCGTATGTCAGTTCACTACTCATTATAAATTATAAATTGTAAATTATACATTGTTAATATCCTCTCCTTATCTCCGTGGGCAACATGATTTGCTTCTGCCTCAAAGTACCTTGCCGCAATCTCCCTGTGGCGAATCCACTCCCGGTTTGAAGTAAGGACGTGGACCGCCATGATGCTCTGCATAGAACTCCGGGGGCTGGATGGTGATGATGGTGGCTTATGTCATGCGCCACCTCTGCTGTAACGACTGCTCCTGCCGTCAGAGCCGCCAATATCTTCGTGCCCAGTCCGGCGTTGGTTTCCGGGGCGTGTCTTCATATCCACTTCACTGAAAACCTTGGAGAAGAGTTTCATGCGATGGTAGTCATCCACCGCCAAGAACTTGTCGTAGTCCTTCTGCTTGATTTCGTGCGTGATGGCTTCTCCATTGATAATGGCGGTCATGCGATACTTATCTTCGCCTTTCTTATCTCCCTCCATCGGAGGCACTTTCTCCACCATGATGTCACCGACTTTCACTTCACGCCCATGCGCTCCCTCACGATACCAACCCTTGTTCTCATTAATCAAGGCAAGGTCTTCACCTCTCACCATGGCATCGCCTTTACAACACGTCACGTCTGACAGTCTCGTCCTCTTCCAACGGAAGCAACCGTTCCTCGTCTTGTTGCTGACGCTGCTGCAACTCCTGTTCAAGTTCGGGATGCAGATGCAGGTCGATGCGCTCCTTGCTATTCAGTGTGTCCATCAGGTTTTGTCAGCAAGTCGTCCTTGATGATGCCATTCAGCAGTTCCAAGCGTTGAACGACGGGCACTTCCTTGATGGAGTTGGAGGTGAGTTTCTTCAGTTCCTCATCTGTCAGGTCATACACCATGTCGGCATTGACGCTGTTCGACTGAATGGTCGCGTCTTCGCATTCTCATCAATGATGATGCCATGCGATGCCAGACACTACCTGCCACTTCTCATTGGTGAAATAGACAGGCGAGGTAATCAGTTCCTTATAAGGCTTGGCTGGCTCCGTGTAGCTTCTCGTGCGGCTGATGGAAGGCATTATGATTCCCTCAAATCTTTTCAGCACATCCCTGTTGCTGAGGACTATAACTCTGTTGCTGTCCCTTATAATAGAACCCATAACCGCCGCTCTGCAATTCGCCAGGCTTCATTCTGCCGTCCCAACGTTCAGGCACAATCAGGGCTTCGGGGAAGAACAATCGTCCTCCAACTCTGCGAAGATGGAATCCTCCTGACTGCGTGGTGTCCAACCTAAAAGGGTGGTGGCATATCGATGCGCCCCATCCGTCCATACTCGCCGATACCAACACGATAGCCGTGCAGCCCCATAGCTACGACCGTTGGCATTGCGTGCATGAACGAAGTTCTTGGGCATATAAAGTCGTTGCCCACAATGCCCGTAAAAGGTATTGTAGGCTAACTTGTTGGCATGATTCGTACCCCAGTCGGTCAGAGCCAACATCTGCTTCTCGGTGATGTTATAGGTAAGCAGCGGACTGTCATGCCCTTGCACCACAAGCTGATAGCCGCTGCCATTACTCACCACATGAGCCTGCATACCATTGCGCATGAGCAAGTCACGCATCTCTGGTTGCAGGTCCATCTGTTGGGGATTCGTATTCTTTCTTATCGCCATACTTATTCTTCACTCTTCATTCTTCACTCTTCATTTATCATGCTTCACCGTTCTCTATTGCCTTCTCCAGTTCCTCATCTTTGTGATGGACAAACTGCTCCGCACTCTCTTCACAAATGCAGAGTCCGTTGTTCAGACAATAGCTCTCATATTCTTCCTGCCATTCAGCAGAATGATGGTTGACATACTCCAACCAACCGTACTCGCCGCTCTGTATCTTCTCGACGAGCACATCCTCTGGATAATATTTATTTGATGCCATATACTTATTATATTATGTGTAGATTATTTGTGCATGGAAAAAGAGCGCGGTTGCGCTCTCCATTCTTCTTCTGCTCATTCCAAAGTTCTTCCGTGTATTCCTCTTCAGGCACATAGTCAAGATTACCGTCATCGCCCATTACCCAACAGCCATAGCACCCGAAGGTGTATTTGTCCCCACTCTCGCTTGGTGTTCTCCTTCCACTTCTGACTGTCGCCTTGATTAATCCTTATGCGGTCTTATCGTTCAGGTCAATACCCACCGTCACCTGTTCGTCCTCCATGATGAGCGTGAGCGGCTCACCCCCTTCTGCATCACGGTCAGTTCTGCCGAACTCAGTTTCAGTTCATCCTTCAGCACCTCCAAGTTGCGCCCGATGACAGGCGTAGGTACCGACATCACCTGATTGGTCTCCGTGTCAATCTGCACGAAAGCCTTGCTGCTCCTGCCATCAGCATCCTTAACATCGGCAAGGATAGCCTTTCCAGCCAGCAAGTCCTCCTGCTGTTCCTGAGTAAAAGCCTCCAATGGTGATTTCTCCAACTGCGGATAGAAGACATCCACCTTGCCGTCCTCCATACGGACCAACGCAAATCGGGTGCGGCTCTTCAATGTCTCGCCCTCATCATTATTCACCTGAATGGGCAGCAACGGTGAACGTCGTCCCTGACCAATATCTTCCAACGCCCACATGGGCAGGTCTTCAATCTTCTCTTGTGTGAGACCAAAACGAGCCAGTGTCTGATAAGGCACCTCGCTCTCTTCAAATCGTACTTGCTTCATACTTTAACTTTGAATTTGAAATTAAACTCATGCAAAGTTATATACCTATTCAGAGACAAGCAGAATTGCATAAGATAATGCGTGTTATTTTTGACGATTATTATTATTTGAGTTTGATTTCTGCTCAAAAATCAAACTCGATTGCTATATTATGTTACAATCTTCTTGTCTTCCCTTTGTTCTTTATGCCAGTCAAAGAATTGCTTGTTACTTTTGCACCATGAAACGATTTCTACTCATCACAATAGCAGCAATATTCTGTTCATCAACAACAGTATGCGCTCAGTTCAATACCGTCACACAGACTAAAGGTACACCGCAAGGCTGTGCCAAAAACGACAGTCCGCAACATCCGAACAACTGCCTCCGTGCTCGCCGCATCAGCGGCGAGAACTCTGCCTTGCCCCATTACAAACCCAAACGGAGCAGACCGACCGCCACACGGCACTTGTCAGTCCACTCCGTCATATCTCTGTCACCAGCCCTTTCGGCTACCGCAGACCCATTTACAAAAAAGAAAAGCCCTACACAACGGGCTTGATTTGAAGGCAAATTACGAACCCACATACGCCATGATGCACGGCAGAGGTCATCAAGGTAGGCAGGACAAACGTTCAGGCCTCTATGTCACCCCTCCGTCACGGCGACTTCACCGTCAGCTATTGCCACCTCTCCCAAACTCTCGTCACCAAAGGCACCCACGTCCGTCCGGCATCATCATCGCGCTGACAGGCAACAGTGGTCGCAGTACTGGTCCCCACCTGCACCTCACACTCAAAGACACAAAAAGGACGAGCCATCGGCCCGTCCATTCTTCTCAATCTTATCAAGCATCCACTCTAATAGAACGCCTTGTCTTTTGTCGTTCACATCACCCCTTCCGCATTGCAATAATGTCTTAAATATCTAATCCTCAACAATTTCTATTCTTGAAAAACAAGTGTTTTATTCACGAATATAATATGATTTCGTGAAAGATGTCATAAGATGATACTAATATCTATGCTATTTGTCAATAAAGAACCCGTTTCTATGCAGATATTCTGAAACGGTTAGTGTTCCAATCCCTATCTGCTCACACAACAAAGGAAGTTTCTTGAACAACTTTACCGTCATTCTGCTGCCTTGTTTCCTCCGTCATTACTTGCATCTCTTCCAGATGGATAGCGTCCGAAAGTGTCGTACATTCAGTGCATAAATGATAATCTTAGCATCACCTGTTTTAAAGGTATTCTTCCTTTTTTGCTCTATGTATTCTTCTTCAGTCAGTTCCTGCTTCTTCAGTCTTACACAGAAATTGTTGTCTATCATGTTGCTGAATCTCTCTGGGGCACATGGAAATAGATCCTTTGTCGGAATGACCAATTTCTTGTCTTTGAGGAAAGGCATCTTTTCAACTGCAATTCCTTTGGAGGTGCGTTTTGATTCATCAGAATCATCAAGTAGCATCAAATCTTGCGGGGAGAACGCCTCTTCCAGGAATGAGTACAACTGTCCCGTCCTTATCCAAGGGAAGATAATTCTTGGCAATCATCACCAATGAGCATGTATCAACAACTATCGCCATAACTCCCTCTCAAAATTTGCTGGTTTGACATTGAGTCTCGAACAGAAAGTGGTCTCGTTGACCACTCCATTGAAATAGGCATATTGCATGGTTTTTCAAGAATAGCGGAGAAACATGGGCTTTTGGTGTTCCGCCCGCCTCTCTTCTCAGAGTTTTTCAACTTTTCCTGTTCCTCTTCTTCTGTATTCCTCTGCCAATTCACTCTTGACATTGCTGTAGCTCGAATAGCTGATTTTCCTGTCGATATACATCCTTGTATATAAGGCAAGACGGCTAATGTGCGTCCGTGCACTGATAGCCTTGAAGAGGTCAATGCAGTAGTCGTTACGGGAATCTACACATGCTATGTTAGCAAGTGTTTCTGCTAACTTGTCCCATAATGAACTGATATGCAAAAATCATTGCACCATCTTTCGACATCACTGTATGAAGTCTGTGCCGAGATGTCCATCATGTCCACCGACTCCACTTCTTCAATCCCCAATAGACAATGCCCCAATTCATGCGCCAGAGTGAATATTTCTCGCTTGTAATGCTTATGATGCTTAAGCACTATCACATTGGGCTTAAGGTAAAACCGTCAATGTTGGTTTCTCTTTCTTGTTCCATGTCTCTATGTATTCAAAGACAAAAATGCCATGATCGGCGATTTTTTTTCTATCATCTTCACAAGAAACTGCCTATGATTGACAGTTTCCCGGGATAAAAAAATCTCTTGCACGTACGGCTACTGTCTTAGGGTCATCTTGTAGGGTGTAGTGTTCTATGTCAAACTTCACATCCAGTTGCGACAGTTTGTTGTATGCATCCAAAGCGTTTTTCAGACTCTCGAATCGGTTTACAGTACGGATCGACTCCAAGTTCAGCTCTGTTCCGAATGAGGTCTTGCGGAAGAAGATACTGCTGCTTGCATTGGTTGACAACTTAGAATAGTCTTGAAAGAAACTGACTTCTTTGTCGAATATCTCACCTATACGCTTCAACACCCCAAATCAATAGAATCTCCACTGATGTCTGCGGCTCCTGTTATCCGTTTCCTGCCTTTGTTCAGAAGAGACAACAAGTCATCCACCGACATCTTGTATAATGCCAGCAGGTATTCTAAACGTTTCTTGTTAATCTCTACTTTCATATCAGCCTCGATTGAACTATTGTTGTTTTTGATGCAAATGCTTAGGCACAATTTTGCGTTGCAAAATTACACACATTTTCACTTAAATGGGCGAATTTTCATGCTGAATATCACTGGAATTTATGTTTATTTTGCTAAATCGCTACATTTTTGCCACCAAAAAGACACAAAAATAGGACGAATCATCGACCCGTCCTTTTGTTTTTAGCCTTTTTCGTTCTAACCACAGCCTGCAATGTTATTCATCAACTGGTTCATCACTCACGCATGTCTCATTTCGTAAACTGTCCATAAGGCTAACACACATTCAATGGCTATCACGGTAATGGCCGCAGTCATGCCCCACCAGTGGGCAATAAGCATAAAGATGCCAGCCTCAATGCACAACGCAAAGAGGATGGTAACAATAAGTGATAATATTCTATTCATTCTACGGTAACTGATTTAGCAAAGGTTTCTTGGCTGGTCAACATTCCTATCCTTGTTGATGGCGATGTAATAGGCCAGCAACTGCAATGGGACGGAAACAACGAGAGGTGTAAGGCATTCGGGTACGTCGGGCACTTCAAGGCAATGGTCGGCGATTCCCATTGCGTCATTGCCCTTGGTAATGATGGCGACAACCGTCCCGCCACGCGCCTTCACCTGCCTTACATTACTGATTATCTTGTCATACAGCGAGTCCGTTGGAGCAATGACCACCGTGGGCATCTCGCTATCTACAAGTGCAATCGGTCCATGCTTCATTTCCGCAGCAGGATAACCCTCCCGCATGGATATAGGATATTTCTTTCAGCTTCAACGCACCTTCAAGGGCGGTGGGGTAGTTGTACCCACGACCGAGATAAAGGAAGTTGCGGGCATAGGTGTATATCTTCGACAAGTTCTTGATTTTGTCAGCAAGTCCCAACACATCTTTTTTATATATATAGGGGCATGTTCTTCAACTCCCGGACAATCCCTCTCTACGGTTGCATCATCCACAGTACCACGCATCTGTCCCACGCAGAGGGCAAGCAGCATCAGCACCGTTACCTGTCCTGTAAAAAGCCTTGGTAGAAGCCACACACCTATCTCAGGTCCTACATGGATGTATGTCCCGGAATGTATTTCTTGGGATAGAGGCACCCACGACGTTGCAGATGCCATACACAAAAAGCCCCCTTGCCCGTGCCAACTGTATGGCGGCAACGGTTCCGAGCGGTCATACTTCCTTTGTAACTCCATACACTTCAAAGGAGAAGTCGGATGCCTCAAAAAAAAGAGGATAAGGTGGGCGCATTCGTTCAGCAGTCCCTTGACGATGGGATGTTCATCTCGTGGCAGTTTCGGCAAATTGCACTGTTGCAGTTGATATACCGATGACTGTTGATGAAGTATCCACATAGCGGTCATACCGCTTGCCATTCAAAATCACATCCTGAAGATAGAGTTCTCTCGCTTCTAAGAGTAACTCAAACAATTCTTCTGCATCCTGTTCGGTAGCGAAGTGGGTCAGGTGTTGCTTCTCTTCAAAAAGAGAAGACTTTTAATTTGTTTTGCACTAAATTCACTTATTTAGTATGCAAAACAAGATCTT
>VOFC01002900.1_pt1 | contig 22968 bp, 25 predicted proteins | sample 5384161 | NCBI WGS metagenome assembly VOFC01 (sample SAMN12384722, study PRJNA508395) | human gut metagenome | isolation source: healthy gut B | host: Homo sapiens | reverse complement strand
CCTGGATCTGGGGGCCGATGACTATCTCACCAAGCCCTTCGGCACGGATGAGCTGCTGGCCCGGGTCCGGACCGCCATCCGCCACACCCGCACCGCCTCCGGCAACAGTGAGATCGCCCAGCAGGGAACCTATACAGTGGGCGAGCTGACCATCGACTACAACAAGCATCAGGTGCTCATCCGGGGTGAAAACGCCAAGCTGACCCTCAGTGAATTCCGAATCGTGGCGCTCCTCGGCAAGCACGCCGGCCGGGTTCTGACCTATGATTACATCATCAAGGAGCTGTGGGGCCCTCGCGCCAGCGGAGACAACCAGATTCTCCGGGTCAACATGGCCAACATCCGCCGCAAGATTGAAAAAAATCCCGCTGAGCCGGAATACCTCTTCACCGAGGTAGGCGTAGGCTACCGTATGGCAGAATCCGAAACCTGACGTACATAAACAGCTCCTCCGCCAAAAGGCGGAGGAGCTGTTCTGTTTTTCCATTTGTCCCTTTTAAGTCATTTCTCTCGGAGTGCCCCGCATTTTGAAGATGCCCCGCGAGATCACCCCCAATTTGTATTTTTCAGAATGACCGTCCACGCTCCTGCATACAGTTGCAGTGCACCCATTTCTCAAAATCAATGCTTGGGAGTGTCGAACGATGGCAATGTCTTATATCTGGTCTGGTCTGGTGATTCTCTCCTTCCTTTGGGGTCTTTTTCACGGGAACCTCAGCGCCGTGGCCGCCGCCGCGCTGGACGGTGCCCAGTCCGCTCTGGAGCTGAGCCTTTCTATGGCCGGCATCCTCTGCCTTTGGAGCGGCGTCATGGAGATTCTGAATGTCTGCGGTCTGTCCCGCCGCATCGCCGCGCTGTTCCGTCCGCTGCTGCGCCGCCTGCTGCCCAACGCCAGCCGGGACGAGGAAACGCTGGCGGCAGTCTCCGCCAATGTCTCCGCGAACCTTCTGGGCCTTGGCAACGCCGCCACGCCGCTGGGCATCCAAGCCGCCCGGCGGATGGCCCGAAACTGCGGCGGCGCCGCCAGTGACGAGCTGTGCCTGCTGGTGGTGCTGAACACCGCCTCCATCCAGCTTCTGCCCACCACAGTGGCCTCCGTCCGCTGCCTTCGGCAGTGCCGCCCCCTTCGACATTCTGCCCGCCGTCTGGATCAGTTCTCTCGCCTCTGTCACGGTGGGCCTGCTCACCGCCCGCCTTCTCTCCCGCCGGAAAGGAGGCCCTGCATGAACCCCTCTGACCTCATCATCCCCCTGCTGCTGGCGGGAGCCGCCGCCTGCGGCACCGGGCGCCGGGTCAACGTCTACGCCGCCCTAACCCGCGGCGCGGAGGACGGTCTCACCGTCCTGCTCCACGTAATCCCCGCTCTGGTGGGCCTGCTCACCGCCGTCAGTATGTTCCGGGCCTCCGGTGCCATGGATGCGCTGGCCCGGCTGTGCGCCCCGGTTTTGAACCTTCTGGGCATCCCGGCGGAGACCGTGCCGCTGATGCTGGTCCGCCCCGTATCCGGCAGCGGCGCGCTGGCCGTTGCCAGCGATCTGATGGCCGCCCACGGGCCCGACAGCTACATCGGCCGGGTGGCCGCCGTGATGCTGGGCAGCACGGAAACCACCTTCTACACCATCGCCGTCTACTTCGGCTCCGCCGGCATCGTCCGCACCCGCCACACCGTCCCGGCGGCGCTGGCGGCAGACCTCACCGGCTTTTTGACCGCCGCCCTCACCGTGCGGCTCCTGTTCGGTCCCTGACATCTACAAATTCACGCAAAAAAAGCACGGCAAAGCCGTGCTTTTTCGTTTTCCTTATGCAGATTTTCTCACCTTTCGTTCAAATGCGCCCGCAGACGTTCCAGATTCCCCCGCATGAGCATCACATACGTCTCTCCCCCTGCCAACTCATTCGGAGACACGTTGTGGCAGGTGTGGAACATAGCGGTCCCCGCCCCCGCCGCCTCGGCGATGGCGTCCGCCACCAGATGATTGGAAAACTCAATATACCAGACCGTCGAGATTCCTTCCTCCCGTACCTTGTTCGTCAGAAAGGCAATGGTCGCGGCGGACGGTTCCGTCTGGGTAGAGCACCCCGGAAACGCCGCGTAGTACCGCAGATCAAATTCTTCCGCGAAGTATCGCAGTGGGAACCGATCTCCAAACACTATGGTCCGGTCCGGCAAGCTGTCGAAAAACGCATGAAATTCGCCATCCAGAGTGTCGATCTCCTCCGCATATTTTTCTGCGTTGGCCCGATACTGCTCCCCATTCGCACTGTCCAACTCCGCCAGCACCTCCCCAAACCGCCGGGTGATGGCCGCGGCGTTGGCCGGGGCGGTCCAAACATGCTCATCGATCTCCGTCACGGTCCCTAAGTGGTCATGGTCATGGTCATCCTCGTCCTCATCGTGGTGATGCCCCACTTCCTCCTGCATCCCCTCTACATGCTCCTCCTCCAGAGTCTCCACGCAGTCGATCAGCGCCAGTGTCTGGCCCGTAGGCTCCGCCGCCTCTAAAATCGTTTCTACCCACTGGTCGGAGTCCCCGCCCCAGATACAAAAAGAGGTCACAGCTCTGCACTTTCAAAATATCCGCCGGAGTAGGTTCATAGGAATGGCTCTCCGTCCCCGGCGGCAGCAGTAATTCCACATCCGCTAAGTCTCCGGCGGCGGCCCGGGCAAAGTCATACGCCGGAAATACAGCCGCTACGATGTGCAGCTTTCCATCCTCCGGTTCCTGCACGGATGCCGGTGCGCATCCTGCCAGCAGCGCCAGTGCCAGTACGCAAATCAACAGTCTTTTCACAGTGGTCTCCTCGCAATTTGAGAATCATTTTCAAATAAGATACCACATCCGCCCTCAGCAACCCCGACTATCCGTCGGGGTTGCCCCTGTTTTTCTGTTTACTTGCTGCGCTTCAGAACCTCACACAGCAGCTTCCACGTCCGCTGGACGGACGCGATGTGCATCCGCTTCTCTGGGCGTGTGGATATCCGTCAGATCCGGGCCAAAGGACACGCAGTCCAGTCCCGGCAGCTTTTCGCCCAGCAATCCGCACTCCAGACCGGCGTGAACAGTCTCCACCACCGGCTCCTTGCCGTACTGCTCCCCGGTAGACCTCGATCATCCGCTCCCGGAGGGGAGAATCCGGCAGATATTCCCAAGGCGGGATAGTCGCCGATCACGTCCACACGGCCCCCCCCATCTGCTCCGTCAGGCACCGCAGGCGGTCCCGAACCATCTGCTTCTGGCTGGCTACGCTGCTGCGGACGGAGCACACCGCCATCATTTCATCGTCGCCGCATTTCAGAATGCCTATATTCAAGGAAGTCTGCACCAGACCGGGAATATCCATACTCATGGCCTGCACCCCGTTGGGCAGGCAGGTCAGCATGCAAAGCGCCTTGCCGGTGGTCACTTCGTCCATCGGCAGGCCCTTGGCCTCCACCGTTTCCACAGCTACCATCAGACCGGGATCCGCGATCCGGTATTCCCTTTTCAGTTCCGACGCCAGCGTCTCCGCGGCCTTCCGGGCCGCACTGCCGTCAGCCACGGTGACCACCGCCGCCGCCGCCGTGGGAATGGCGTTGTCCTTGTTGCCGCCCTCAGCGGACACCAGACGCAGCTCTGTCGCGGCGGACATGGCCCGCAGCAGCCGCCCCAGCAGCACATCGGCGTTGGCCCGGCCCTTGTTGATCTCCACACCTGGAGTGGCCGCCCACCAGACCGGACACCCGAACCGCCATGGTCTCCCCGGCAAAGGGCTCCCGTACCAGCGGCAGATGGCAGAACACGCTGCTGCCACCGGCGCAGCCCACGGTGAAGATCCCCTCCTCCTCGGAGTCGATATTCAGCATGGTACGCCCTTGCAGCGGCGTCACATCCAGCACGGCGGCACCCAACATACCGATCTCCTCATCGGTGGTCAGCACCACCTCCAGCCGGGGATGCTGCACGGTGGTGTCCTCCAGTGCTGCCAGTGCCATGGCTACGGCGATGCCGTCATCGCCGCCCAGAGTTGTCCCCTTAGCGCCTACCAGATCACCGTCCACAAAGAGGTCGAAGGCCCTCCTTGTCCATATCCTTGGCACAGCCCGCCTCCTTTTTCACATACCATGTCCACATGGCCCTGCAAGATCACCGCCGGGGCGTCCTCATAGCCCGGCGTGGCCGGGGCGATCAGGATCACGTTGTTGGCCTCGTCCTGATAATGTTCCAGACCCAGCTTTTCGCCGAATGCCACGCACCAGTCGCTGATGGCCTTTGTATTGGTGGAGCCGTGGGGAATGGCGCACATCTCCTCAAAAATTTCAAATACCCGCTTCGGTTCCAGATTTGACAGGATTCCCATATTACTTCTCTCCTTTTTTCTGTAATTTTATTTTGTTGCCCTTTTCATCCACGATATAGGTATTGTCCAGCTGCCCTTTCAAATTGCCCAACACGGAATCAATGTATTCCCGCCGCAGGGCGGCGCGCTCCATCTCCTCCCACTCGGTCAACCCTTCGGGGCTTTTTGCCTTCTTCGCCAATTCGTTGATCCGGTCTATTTGCTTTTGTTCCATATTTACTCCTTTTCCGCGGTTTCCCGTTCAAAAACGAGGTCTATCGTTTCTATAAAGCCGCCTGCCCGTTGGGTGGCCAGGATCCAGCCCGCAAACCGCCATCCGTCGGCAGCCCATTTCCGGATGATCTCCTGATGGCCCACTGTTGCCAGTCCAACGCCGCCCAAAAAGCTGTACCCGCCGGAGCCGGTGCAGTCCACCCGTTCAAATTCATATTCCAGCACAGAAACCACCTCTCACTTATAGCACTGCACGGTGATGGGGATGCGGCCCTTTTTCGTCAAGGCTCCCACCTCCGTCAGCTCAAATTTCCCAAAGCCCCTTGCAGAGACCGTATCGCCCTCGGAAACCGTCCGATCCGGCTTCGTGCCCTCCCGCCAGTTCAGCTGCACCCGGCCGCTTTCGATAAGTGCCGCCGCCTTACCCCGCGGCCATGCGGAAGCCGGTGGAGCACACGGCGTCCAGCCGCAGGGAGGACACCGTATCCCGCCGTTCCTCCCGTCGAATCTCCGGGATGTGGACGCAGCCGGGGTCGATCTCCGCCACCCGCAGCTTCACCCGTCCGGCGGACTCCCAGCTTTGCGCCAGAAATTCCGCCACGGTATCCAGCACCAGCACATCGGCGCTGTCCGGCCCTACTAAAATATCTCCGATTTTCTCCCGGACGATCCCCATGCCCATGAGACTGCCCAAAAAATCCCGGTGGGTCAGGTTTTCTCCCTCCCGGAAGGCCGCCCGCAGGCACCGGATGGGGCTGTACGTTCCGGCGTCCGAAGGGTCCATCCAATCCGGCAGGAACAGGAGCACCGCCCGTTCCGCGCCGTCATAGCCGCCCCAGCGGATATATGCTGTTTCCGGAATTCCCGCCGCATGAAGCAGATCGGCGGCCTGCGCCTGCTGGGCGGGGCTTAAAAAGTCCGTTGCCGCCGGGATATTCCGCTCTGATGCCTGCTTGGCCCGATCCAGTACCCGGGCCAGCAGCGTCCGGTCCTCTCCCAGAGCGCCGCACTGGTCCAGCAGCTTGCTCTTATCCATGGCGCAGCTCCTGTGTCCGCACCAACCGGGCATAAGCGCCGTTTTTCGCCATCAGCTCATCATGTTGCCCCAGCTCCGCTACCCGGCCGTCCTCGATCACCGCGATGCGGTCCGCGTTCCGCACGGTGGACAGTCGGTGGGCGATGATGATGGTGGTCCGCCCCTGGGAAAGCCGTTCAAAGGTCTCCTGCAATTTCGCCTCCGTCACGCTGTCCAGCGCGGAGGTGGCCTCGTCCAGAATCAGAACCGGCGGATTTTTCAGAAAGATCCGGGCGATGGAGATCCGCTGCTTCTGTCCGCCGGAGAGCAGCGTCCCCCGCTCGCCCACATAGGTCTCCAAACCGTCGGGCATAGCCTGAATATCGTCATAAATCTCCGCCAGCTGCGCTGCTCGGATGACCTCCTCCTCGGTGGCCTCCGGCTTGCCGCAGCGGATGTTGTTCAGAATGCTGTCAGCGAACAGAAACACATCCTGCTGCACCACGCCCACCTGCTGCCGCAGAGAGCGCTGGGTCACATGGCGCACATCCTGTCCATCGATGCGGATATCACCGTCCGTCACATCGTAAAATCTTGGGATCAGCTTGCACAGGGTAGACTTTCCGCCGCCGGAGGGGCCCACCACCGCCAGCGTCTCTCCCGCCTTGATATGCAGATCCACATCGTGAAGCACATCCAGATCTCCCTCATAGGCAAAGCTGACGTGGTCCACATCCACCTGTCCCTTCACGTCGGTCAGCTCCACGGCGTCCGGCGCGTCCTTCATGGCCGGCTCCGTCCGCATCAGCTCCAGAAAGCGGGAAAAACCGGCAGTGCCGTTGGCCAGCAGCTCGGAAAAGTTGGCCAGCTTCCGCACGGGATTCACAAAGGTTGTGATATACAGACTGAAGGTGATCAGGTCCACGGTATTCAACTCGCCCCGCATAATGAGGACGCCGCCGGCGGCGATCACCGCCACGGAGAGAATGGACAGGAAGAATTCCATCACGCCGTTGAATCGGCCCATCGCCTTATGAAATTCCTTCTTGGAGGTTTTATAAACGTCATTGGAGACATTGAACTTCTCCAGTTCCTCCGCCTCGTTGGCGAAGGCCTTTGCCGTGCGGATACCGGAAATGCCGGACTCGATCCCCGCGTTAATGGCGGCGGTTTTCTGCTTCACATGGCGGGACGCCTGACTCATCGACCGGCGGCAGGTCCACACCACGATCAAAAACACCGGCAGAATGGCGGCGATCACCAGCGCCAGCCGCCACTGGATCGTAAACATGATGACAAGGGCGCCGATGACGGTCACGCCGGAGATGAAAATATCCTCCGGGCCGTGATGGGCCAGCTCCGTGATCTCAAACAGCTCGCTGGTCAGGCGGCTCATCAAAGCGCCGGTCCGATTGCGGTCATAGTAGCCGAAATCCAGTTCCTGCATATGGCGGAACAGATCCCGGCGGATGTCCGCCTCTACCAGAATACCAAAGGTGTGCCCGTAGTAGCCGATGATATAGGTCAACACCCCCCGCACCGCAAAAGCCGCTGCGGCCACTGCCATCACCGTGAAAAAGGTGCGGTATGCGTTCTGCGGAAGCAGCTCGTACATACACCAGCGGGACAGGTACGGAAAGGCCAGATCGATCAGCGCAATGGTAAGGGCGCAGACCATATCCAGCACAAACAGCTTCTTATGGGGTTTGAAATAAGACAGAAAGATCCGCAGATCGGATCGCTCCTGAAATTCCTTGGTCATGAAAAAGCTCCTCTCACAGAGTACAGCCGCTTTTCCGGCTGCTGTCCGCCTCCGGCGGACCGATAGCTGCATCATACCATGATTTTCCCACCTTGGCAATGGGGAAACAGCCCCCCGAACGCGCCGCGTCCGGGGAGCTGTCGGAAAAGCGTATGCTCAGCTATTGGCCAGATAATCGCCCTTCATGTAGCCGGTGGTGGTTTTCCCGCCGTTGCCGGAGAAGGTGATCTGATACCAGCCGTCACCGGCGCTGGATACGATCTTCACATCGCTGCCGTTTGTCAGGGATGCAATGGAATCGTAGCTCTTGCCGGGACCGGAACGGACGAACACACCGCCGCCGGCATTGATTACCTTACCGCTGCCGGTTTTCAGGGTCCCGGACGTGGTTGTGGTGTTGCCGGCCGTACCTGTGGTAGTACCCGTGGTTGTACCTGTTGTGCTCGTGGTGGTGCCGGAGGCACCTGTGGAAGTGGTCCCCGCTGTGGTTGACAGGAATTCACCCTTCATATAACCGGTGGTATCCCGGCCGCCGGGACCGGAGAACGTGATCTCATACCAGCCGTTCCCGGCGTCCTTCACCACCTTCACCTCGTCGCCGTTCTTCAGGGAGGCGATGGGTGTGCCGCTGGTGCTGGGGTCCGGTCGGACATTGACGCCGGTAGCGGCGTTCACCACAGTGGCGGTATTGCCGGTCATTGTGCCCGGCGTGGTAGGTGTTGTGGGTGTAATGGGCGTGGTGGTATCCGGTTCATCCGGCATCACGCCGGGATCCGTATTGTCCTCAGGCTCCTCCGTCTCGCCCGGTTCCGAGGTATTCTTCTCCGTGCTGTCATCCGGCTGCACCGGCGTCACCACGCCGGGTTGAGGCGTCACTGGGTCCTTGGGGCCGGTAGGACTTTTGTCATCCCGCAGCAGGAAAAGCAAAATCCCCGCCATGATCAGGATCAGCACCACCAGTATCGGCGTCAGCACGCTGAAATGACGGCTCTGCCGGGCCCGCCGGCCTCCCCGGTCCTTGCCCTTTCGCAAAACCTCTTCCTCCTCGCAGAAGGGGCAATACTTATAGGTATCGGAGTATTTCTCCCCGCAGTCGGGACAGCGCTTCATGGCCATAGTGGTCCTCCTTGTATCCGCACTCGACAGTATCAGACTCTCGTAAATTTATACTTTACATAATATCGATTTTTGTGCATTCAGTCAAGTAGAGCCGGGTCGATTTCACAGGAATTTCATACTTTTTCTTGCTTTCATGTCATCGGACACCTATAATAAAATTATATACTGTCAACCAAACGTGAAAATACGCCTGCCATCACCAATACGCACCCCACGTGCCTGCTACTTTATATGAAATGGGAGGTTCCTCATGAGTACCATCCTGATCGGTATCGCCGGCGGTACCGGCTCCGGCAAAACCACCCTCACCCGGCATCTGAAAGAGCATTTCAGCCCGGAAGTCACCGTCATCGGCCATGACAATTACTATAAGCGTCAGGACGGCAGACTCTGGAAGAACGGGCCAAGGTAAATTATGACCACCCCGCCGCCTTTTGATACGGAGCTGCTCATCGAGCATCTGAAGGAGTTGAAAGAGGGCCGCCCCATCCGCTGCCCGGTCTACTCTTATGTGGAGCACAACCGCACGGAGGGAGACCCGGGAAATCCTCCCCACCAAGGTTATCATCGTAGAGGGCATCCTGATTTTCCAGAACCCCACTCTCCGGGATATGTTTGACATTAAGATCTTTGTGGAGACGGATGCCGACGTCCGCATCCTCCGCCGTGCTTTGCGGGATGTGGAGGAACGGGGCCGGACCCTCCAATCCGTCGTCACCCAGTATCTCACCACCGTCAAGCCCATGCACGAGCAGTATGTGGAGCCAAGCCGGAAATTCGCGGACATCATCGTTCTGGAAGGCGGGCAGAATCTGTTGGCGCTGGAGATGATCATGCAGCGCATCCGCGCCCACATCGACACCCCTTGAATTTTCTAAAATCGAAGCGGAGATGGCTTTTCCCATCTCCGCTTCGTCATATTTCGGCACGATTATACATTTTGGAATCATTTTACCTGTCTTTTACGGTTTTTCTCCGTCTGGCGCCAACAACTCCAAAACCTGACTCTCTCCCCAGCACACGGATTCCGTGTGCCCGCAGCAGTGCCGCCGTTACGCCGTCCCCGGCGGTGAGGGTGCCGGTAAATGTGCCGTCATAAACGGCTCCGCAGCCGCAGAAGGGCTTCGCTCCTTCAGCACCGCCGCCTTACGGCCCAGCAGCTGATATCGCCGCAAGGCACACGCCGCCCCCCGGCGGTACTGCTCCGTCACGTCCTCCCCGGTGCACATCACCACCGGTCCCCCCGCCGTTCCGACGGATTTCGCGGGGTGGGCAGACCGCCCATCTGCTCCGGGCACATCGGGATCAACTCGTGGCGCCGCGCCAGTTCCTCCACCCAGAGTTGTGGCTTGGATGCGCCGTCATACCGGCAGGGAAGGCCCAGCAGACACGCTGAGATCAGAATTTTCATTCTATCCCCTCCCCATAACCCGGTGTTCCCGCTGAAGCTCCCGGTAAAGCCGTCCCGGCGTCCAGCTTCGGTTGTCCGGCGTCAGCACCGCCTTCAGGCACACGACCCCGGCCTGACGCAGCGCCGCCAGCAGGCCGTCCAGTTCCCCGCTCCAAACCGCAGAATACCAGCATCTTCCCTCCGATGGGCACACCACTCTCTCTGCCAGTCTTTCCCTGGGCTAAGGCTTCCAGCGTTAAACCACAGCTCTCCTTCGCCACCGGCACGGCCTCTCCGCCGAACTGCTGAACAATACCCGCCACCGTTAAGATCTCCGGCAGCGTTTCAAATCCAAACAGCAATACCTTTTTTCACAGCTCTACCTGCTTCCCGTTCAGGACCGCACTTTCCAGCCGATCCCCAGCGTAACACAATTTCAGGGAGAAAAACGGTTCGTCGGAATCCAGCAGCCGCAGAAAGATTTTATCTCCCTCCCACATAGGCAGGGTCAGCAGCTCCGCCTTTTTGATCCACGCCAGGTCCCCCTCGTCGCACACGTGGGGTTCTCCGGTCCAGCCGGCGGCGGTAAACAAATGCATATACTCCGTGGGCCACTGGGTATTCACAAAGGTCACCAGGCCCCGGTAGCGGTAGTCCGTCAGGGTCAGGCCTGTCTCCTCCCGGCATTCCCGCAGCAGACAGTCCTCCGGGCTTTCCTTGTCCTCAAACTTGCCGCCAATGCCGATCCACTTATCCCGGTTGGCGTCGTGTTCCTTTTTCACCCGATGGAGCATCAGGTATGCGTCCCCCCGCTCCAGATAGCACAAGGTGGATTGCAGCATGAAACCACATCCTTTCTCTGTTATTATACCTGCTTTTCCCAAAAAGAAAGCCCCGGCAAGCCGAGACTTTCTTGCTGATGCGTTCTGATCCGTTCCGCTTTTTGCTTACTCTCCCATGACCTGAAACACGATGTCCCGCACCCGATCCCGGGTGTCGCACTCCACCAAGGTCAGGTTCTGCCAAGGGCCCAGCGTCATTCGTCCCGCCACAATGGGCACCGTGATGAAGGGGGACAGCAGCAGTGCCTTGATGTGGGAGGAACCGTTGTCATCATGCCAGGTGTCATGGTGCTGATAGTGGATCACCCGGCCTTTTTCGTCCCGGTAAGGGGAAAACACATCCAGTGCAGCCTTCAGGTCATGGCCCACCAGTCCCGGCTCAAATTCCAGCGTGGTCAGCGCCGCCACGCCGCCGGTGGTAGTAAACCGGTGATCGTGCCGTTCCGGATATTCTTCTGCCGGGCGGCCTCCTCCACCGCATGACGGAAATCCTCCGTGACATCGATCATACCCATGTGGGCCTTGGTGTGGTAGGTTTTTGTTTCCGTATAAGCGGCCATTACCGTATCCTCCCTGTTTTCAGCTTGTGTTCCGCCGTCTGTTCAGCGGCCTTTGAAAGAGACCTCCGGCATTTTTTCCTTATTCCTCCGGATCCGGCAGCAGACAGTCCACCGCCGCCCGGTCTGTCCGGATGGATTTGCACAGAGCGGAGACCGCCTTGTGCCGGGGATCATTCTTGTAGGCTCTCCAGCGCCGCCTGATCCGCGAATTCCGAGATCAGCACAGCGTCATAGTCGCTGCCCTCCATACCCCGGAGGACCTGACAACTTTTCAGCTCCGGGATGGCTCCGTAAAGCCCCTGCAAGCCAGTGAGGAAAAGGTCCCGCTCCGCCTCCGTGCCGGGGCGGAATTTCCACATCACGATGTGCCGCAGCATCAGGCGCCTCGCTTTGCGTTATAGGCGGCAATGCCCTTGCCCAAAAGCTGAATGGCCCGGCGCAAATAGTCGTAGTTGTGGACATAGGCGATCCGGATTTCGCTGCGGCCATCGGCGGGATCGGCATAGAAGCCGCTGCCGGGGGCATACATCACCGTGTCGCCGTTGTCCTCAAATTCCTCCAGCAGGAAATACTGAAGCTTTTTCCACATCGTCCACCGGCAGCGTTACCATCATGTAGAAGGCGCCGTCCGGCGTATGGAACTTGGTGCCGGGGATCTTGTTCAGCTCCTCTACCACAGCGTCCCGCCGCTTCTTGTACTCGTCCCGGACCTCCTTGAAGTAGGAAGGCTGCACATGCTCGTACATGGCGGCAGCGCCCGTCTGATCGAGGGTGGCAGTGCACAGACGGCCCTGACACAGCTTCATGGCCTCGGCCATAAATTCCCGGTTCCGGGAAATGATGGAACCAATGCGGGCACCGCAGGCGGAAAACCGCTTGGAAATGGAATCCACCACGATCACATGATCCTTGATGTCCTCCATCTCGCAGAAGGTACCCATAGGCTCGTCATCGTAGATAAATTCCCGATACACCTCGTCCGCCACCAGGAACAGGTCATGCTCCTTGACCACGTCCGCGATGACCCGCATCTCCTCGTGGGTCAGCACCAGACCGGTGGGGTTGCCGGGGTTGGTGACCAGAATTGCCCGGGTGCGCTCGTTGATCTGGGATTCGATCAGCTTCCGGTCCGCAAAGCGGTAGCCGTTGTCAGCGGAGGTGGAATGGGATGGATCACGCCGCCGCTCATAAACGTAAAGGTATTGTAGTTGGCGTAGAAAGGCTCCGGCACCAGCAGCTCATCGCCATCGTCCAGGATACAGGCCATGATGAATTCCAGCGCCTCACCGCCGCCGGAGGTGGCCAGAATGTCCTCCCGCTCCAGCTTCACGCCCAGTTTGGCGTAATATCCCCCGCACAGCGTCGATATAGGCGGGCAGGCCGGAGGCAGGTGCGTATTCCAGTGTCGGCTCCCGGAATTCCCGGACCGCCTGATAGAAGGACTCCGGGGTCTTTACATCCGGCTGGCCGATATTCAGATGGTAAATGGTCCGGCCTGCGGCAACTGCCTGATCTGCGGAGGGGTTGAACTTACGAACCGGAGATAACTGGCACTTCAAGATCTTACTGGAAAACTTCATGGGACTTCCTCCTCCAAAATGGAAAATAAAAATCGCCCCTGACTCCTGTCAGGGGCGAAAAAACTTCACGGTACCACCCTGATTTACCCGCACGCGCTGCGCGGGTATCTCATGTCATCCTGTAACGGGGATGGGTCGTCCCGCTCCTCGCGGGCTGCTCCAAAGCGGCGTACCATCTCTCCCTGACCGGGGCTTGCACTGTCCCCCCTCGCTGACGGTCGGTCTGAAACGGCTGACTTTGTCATGGCTTTTGTCGATTTGAAATTCATTATAGACACTTTCTGACATTTGTCAAGTGGAAAAAAGCCTGTTAATTTTCAAACAAAAGGCGGCGGGAATTCCCGCCGCCTTTGTTATTCATCGCCTGTGTCAAACGGCGGCGCATCCTCAACTGCCGGAGCGCCCCCATCTGCATTTCGTCCCACTGTGCGCGGGTGATAAGCAGTTGTCTGGGCTTGGAGCCTTCAAATGGTCCCACGATTCCCCGTTCCTCCATCTGGTCCACCAAGCGGGCCGCCCGGGAATACCCCAGCTTCAGCCGGCGCTGTAACATAGACACAGAGGCCTGTCCCGTTTCCAGCACCACATCCACAGCAGCGGGCAGCAGCTCGTCCTCGCCGCTGCTTTCCGTATCGGCGGCAGCGGACGTGCCCTTGCTGCCCTTGTTCTCCTTCTCCTGGACGGACTGCTCGATCTGGGCAATGACCTCCTGAGAGTAGTTGGCCTCGCCGGTCTCCTTCACATAGGCCACCACCGCCTCGATCTCCTCCGGGGAGATGAAGCAACCCTGTACGCGGGTGGGTTTTCCCTCGCCCAAGGGTGCGTAGAGCATATCGCCCTTACCCACCAGCTTTTCCGCGCCGGTGGTGTCCAGAATGATCCGGGATTCCAGAGAGGAGGCCACTGCAAAAGCGATCCGGCTGGGGATATTGGCCTTCATCAGGCCGGTAATGACATCAGCGGAGGGCCGCTGAGTGGCGATCACCAGATGCACACCGGCGGCACGGCCCATCTGGGCCACACGACAGATGGATTCCTCCACCTCCTTCGCTGCCACCAGCATCAGGTCCGCCAGCTCGTCAATGACCACCACTACGCTGGGCAGCTTTTCCAGATCCTCTCTGACGGCGGCCAGCTTGTTGTACTCCTCCAGCTTCTTCACGCCGTTTTCCGAGAAGGTCTTATAGCGCTTCATCATCTCAAACACGGCCCACTGCAAGGCGCCCGCCGCCTTTTTCGGATCTGTCACCACCGGGATCAACAGGTGAGGAATGCCGTTATAGGGGGCCAACTCCACCATTTTCGGGTCCACCATGATAAAGCGCACCTCGTCCGGCGTAGACTTATACAGCAGACTGATGATGAGGGAATTGGTGCACACGGATTTACCGGAGCCGGTGGTACCGGCGATCAGCACATGGGGCAGTTTTTCAATGTTGCCGATGATATTCCGTCCGCCGATGTCCCGGCCCAAGGCGAAAGCCGTCTTGGAAGGATGCTCCATAAAGTCCCGGGACTCGATGACGTCCCGGATCAGCACCGGCGTCACCGTCTTGTTGGGAACCTCAATGCCCACCACAGAGATTTTATTCGGCACGGCGGCAATGCGGACGCCGCTGGCTCCCAGCGCCAGCGCAATATCATCCTGCAAATTGGTGATTTTGGAGAGCTTGACCCCCTGATCCAGCGTAAATTCGTACCGGGTGACGGAGGGGCCATGGATCACGTCCCCCGCCTTGGCATCCACGCCGAAGCTGGCCAAGGTCTCCGCAAGGCGGCGAGAATTGTTCCGCAGCTCCGCCCCGGCAGCCATGTGGTTCTCCCCGCCATTTTCATGCAGCAAACTCACCGGCGGGTAGCGGTATTCCGCCTCGCTCCCCGCCATATTTTCGGCGATTTCCGCCGTAACCGCAGCTGTCTCCGCAGCTACGGCCTGGGCCGCCGCCTTTTTGGTCAGCGGCTCCTGCACAGCAGGTGCGGCAGCAGGCGCCGTCCCCTGCGCGGGAGTATTTACTGCGGCAGGAACCGGGGCATTCTCCGGCTGCTCCGCCGGCGTAGACACCACCACCGGCTCCATGGTGGGGATTGCCTTGGCCGGGGGCTGCTGGCCGATAGGCACCGGAGCCGGTGCGGGAGACGGATGGACCCGCGCATTGGCAAAGGGATCGCCCTCGTCCTCCATCACGCTGACCACCGGTTCCGCAGTCCCGACTGTGCCACCACCTGCGCCGGGGTTTTCTGCTTATCGGACTTATGCCGGAAAAAGCTGGTAAAGCCGGTCTTTTCCGGTTTGGGTGCCGGAGCATTCACCGGATCGTCCACCGGAATATCGATCCGGGGCCGGGCGCTTTCCGCCGGGATGGCTGCAACGGTCTCCCGCGGCTGCTTCGGCTCTCTGACAGGCTTCTCCGGTTCCGGCTCCTCCTCGTACTTGGGCCGCTCCCGGTGCTTCTCGATCAAGGCCCCCACGGTGAGCCGCAGCGCCACCATCAGCAGCACCACAAACAGCACCGTAAAGATGATTATTGACGCAATTTTGGAAAATACAGCCACAGATCCCTGGCCCAGCGCGCCGGAAATCACGCCGCCGCAGTGCAGGGCCGTGCCGTCCTTCCACAGCGCCGGGATGATCCCGATGGAGGAAGCGTATGCCTCCTTCACCAGCAGCATATGGCACAGGCTGCCCAGCAACACCGGCAGCAGCAGGGCGCTGGTCACCCGCAGGGTAACGGGCCGGCCGTGGTGAAACAGGAGAATGCAGGCCGCCAGCACCAGCGCCGGTCCAAACAGCCAGTAGCCATAGCCCAGCAGGCCCTTGATGAGAACAGCCAGCCAGTCAATGAAGATCGCGCTGATTCCAAAATAGCTGACAAATACGCACAGCGCCAGGACCAGGCATACCACGCCGCCCACCTCCCGGCGGATAGGCCGGGGCTGTGGCTTTTAGCGGTAGTCCGGCTGCCGGATTTGCCGCTTGTTTTTTTGTTGTTTTCTTTTGTGATGTGGAAGCCACGATCAAACCCTCCGCATATTGAAAAATCCATGGGTGTGCCGAATCGACCTACCGAATTCGGCGTCACGCCCCGACCAGCGTCAAGATTACGGTCAGCAGACCCGCCGCCCAGCAGTAATAAGCAAACGCCCCGAATTTGCTCCCCGCAAAATCAAGAATTTTGTGGGGGCCCCGTCATTAATTCAAATGTCCAGGCAAAGCCCGGCCATTTCAAGGTTCTGCTTCCAGCAGAACGCTGCGCCGCCAAAACGCGGCGAACGCGCAGAATAGCGCATCAGGGAAAATTCGCTCAGCCTCTGACCAGCGTCAAGATCACAGTCAGCAGACCCACCGCCCAGCAGTAATAGGCAAAGGCTCCGAATTTTCCCTTTGCCGCAATCATCTTCAGCAGCCGGATGCAGGCATAGCCCACAACAGCCGCCACCAGAACGCCCATCAGGTACACCGGTACATCTTTCCAGATGACCTTCTCCCCCCAGTGCGTCCTTCAGACTCAGAATGTTCGCACCCAAATACAGCAGGGATCGACATGATGAAGGAATAGCGGACCGCAAACTTCCGCTCAAAGCCAAGGAAGCAGCCCACGGAGATCGTCGTACCGGAGCGGACAGTCCCGGGCAGGTAGCCAGCGCCTGCGCAGCACCTACGATCAGTGCATCGGTCATCCGGGCACTATGCTCATTCTTGCGTCCCTTCCGCACCCGGTCCGAAGCGAACAGCAGGCAGCCTGTCACGATCAGCGCACCGCCTACCACATACAGATTACTGCTCAGACTCTCGATCCAGTCCTTGATTCCCAAAATTGCGAACAAGGGCAGTGTACCCCGATCACCAACAGGATCATCCAGAGGCAATAAGGCGTTGTGCCGTGGATCACTACCCCGTGTCATCTCCCAGATCTCCGGCCAATGGGAAAATGCAGGGACGTGGACCCCGCAGCATCCTAATCAAATCTGCACCAATGTCTGGAAATAGGCAAAAACTGTCATCCAGGCCCAATAAAATGAGCACTGCTTTCATAAAAATTTATGATACAAACTTTCCATTTTGGCATTATATTGTCCTTCGCGCCTTTTCCAAAACAAGCAAAAAGCGACGGTCAAAAGACCGTCGCTTAGTGTTGGCGCTATCTATCTTCCCAGGCCGTTGCCAGCCAAGTATTGTGGACAGAAATGAGCTTAACTACCGTGTTCGGAATGGGAACGGGTGTCACTTTTTAAGTGGTGACCCGTACCGGATTCGAACCGATGTTAACGGCGTGAGAGGCCGCTGTCTTAACCACTTGACCAACGGGCCATGGTGCGCCTTCACGGACTCGAACCGGGGACCCACTGATTAAGAGTCAGTTGCTCTACCAACTGAGCTAAAGGCGCATACTGAGACTACCTTCATGTACCCTCAAAACCGAACAATGCAACTTCCGCTTTTCAGGCCTTGCCTGCTTCATTCGTAGGTCAAGCCCTCGGGCTATTAGTGCAAGTCAGCTACACACATTACTGCGCTTCCACCTCTTGCCTATCAACCAGGTAGTCTTCCTGGGCCCTTACTCCATGAAGGATGAGAGATCTCATCTTAGGGGGAGTTTCACGCTTAGATGCTTTCAGCGTTTATCTCGTCCGTACATAGCTACCCAGCTATGCCCTTGGCAGGACAACTGGTGCACCAGAGGTACGTCCATCCCGGTCCTCTCGTACTAAGGACAGCTCCCTTCAAATCTCTTTCGCCCGCAACAGATAGGGACCGAACTGTCTCACGACGTTCTGAACCCAGCTCGCGTGCCACTTTAATCGGCGAACAGCCGAACCCTTGGGACCGAATACAGCCCCAGGATGTGACGAGCCGACATCGAGGTGCCAAACCTCCCCGTCGCTGTGGACGCTTGGGGGAGATCAGCCTGTTATCCCCAGGGTAGCTTTTATCCGTTGAGCGATGGCATTTCCACTCACATACCACCGGATCACTAACTCCAACTTTCGTTACTGCTCGACCCGTCGGTCTCGCAGTTAGGCTGGCTTATACGTTTACACTCATTGCACGATTTCCGTCCGTGCTGAGCCAACCTTTGAGCGCCTCCGTTACTCTTTTGGAGGCGACCGCCCCAGTCAAACTGCCCGCCTAACAGTGTCCCCCGACCGGATTCACGGCCGCAGGTTAGAAACCCAGCAAATCAAGAGTGGTATCCCACCAGCGACTCCACACTGGCTGACGCCAATGCTTCCTAGTCTCCCACCTATCCTGTACATGATTTACCGAATTCCAGTATTAAGCTGCAGTAAAGCTCCATGGGGTCTTTCCGTCTAGTTGCGGGTAACTGGCATCTTCACCAGTACTACAATTTCGCCGGGCGGGCTGTTGAGACAGTGCCCAAATCATTACGCCTTTCGTGCGGGTCAGAACTTACCTGACAAGGAATTTCGCTACCTTAGGACCGTTATAGTTACGGCCGCCGTTTACCGGGGCTTCAATTCAATGCTTCACCTTAAGGTTGACATCTCCTCTTAACCTTCCGGCACCGGGCAGGCGTCAGCTCATATACGTCATCTTTCGATTTAGCAGAGACCTGTGTTTTTGGTAAACAGTTGCTTGGGCCTATTCACTGCGGCCTCTTTCGAGGCTCCCCTTCTTCCGAAGTTAGTCGGTTTGCGGTACGGGCACCTTAGTATACACATGAGCTTTTTCGCCTCCGAGCATCGCGGACTTCCTACTATATTTCGTCCTTTTCGCCCGGGTCAACGCCCCCGGGTTCCGCTATCTCAAAGTGTCCCCAAGAAACGGTGGTTACTTACCGTATTTCGCCTACGCCTCGCGGCCTGAGCTTATGACTTACCTTGGGCGGACGAACCTTCCCCAAGAAACCTTTAGATTTTCGGCCATTATGATTCCCACATAATTCTCGGGCATTCTCACTTCTGTACAGTCCACCGCTGCTCTCGCTGCGACTTCACCCCCATACAGAACGCTCCCCTACCACTGTCTTTAGACAATCCTAAGCTTCGGTTGCATGCTTAGCCCTGTTACATTTTCCCGCGCAGAGTCACTCGACCAGTGAGCTATTACGCACTCTTTTTAATGTGTGGCTGCTTCTAAGCCAACATCCTGGTTGTTTTCGCAATTCCACATCGTTTTCCACTTAGCATACATTTGGGACCTTAGCTGTAGGTCTGGGCTGTTTCCCTTTGACAATGAAACTTATCTCACACTGTCTGACTGCTATGCATCAATTAGCCGGCATTCAGAGTTTGATAGGCGTCGGTAACTTTATCAGCCCCTAAACCATTCAGTGCTTTACCTCCGGTAATCTAAACTAACGCTAGCCCTAAAGCTATTTCGGGGAGAACCAGCTATCTCCGAGTTCGATTGGAATTTCACCGCTACGCACAAGTCATCCACCACCATTGCAACGGGGGTTGGTTCGGTCCTCCATGGGGTTTCACCCCCACTTCAACCTGCTCATGCGTAGGTCACCCGGTTTCGGGTCTATGGCAACGAACTTCATGCGCCCTATTCAGACTCGCTCTCGCTGCGCCTCCGGTACTGAATACCTTAAAGCTTGCTCGTTACTATAACTCGCCGGACCGTTCTACAAAAGTACGCCATCACACGTTAACGTGCTCTGACTGCTTGTAAGCACAAGGTTTCAGGTTCTCTTTCACTCCCCCCGGGGTCCTTTTCACCTTTTCCCTCACGGTACTGCTCCTCTATCGGTCATCAGGTAGTATTTAGGCTTGAGGGTGGTCCCCCCTGTTTCCCACCGGGTTTCACGTGTCCGGCGGTACTCTGGATCCAGCCTGAAACAATTGTCTTTCGCCTACGGGGTTCTCACCCTCTGTGACCGGCCTTCCCAGACCGTTCGGCTAAACTATTGTTCCGTATAGCTGTCCGGCAACCCCGAGGAATAAATCCCTCGGTTTAGCCTCTTCCGCGTTCGCTCGCCACTACTAGCGGAATCTCGGTTGATGTCTCTTCCTCGCCCTACTTAGATGTTTCAGTTCAGGCGGTTCCCCACGTACACCTATTTGATTCAATGCAGGATGACTGATATTGTCCAGCCGGGTTGCCCCATTCGGAAATCTACGGGTCAAAGGATATTTGCTCCTCACCGTAGCTTATCGCAGCTTGTCACGTCCTTCGTCGGCTCCTGATGCCAAGGCATTCCCTGCGCTCTTATTAGCTTGACCAATCGAAAACAAAGCTTTAAATACGCTCCTGTGTCCTTTCAGACACAGAACCTCTCTGTTGCCTTTTCACTTCACTTTGTTTTCAAGGTACATTGTCCGATCATTTTGGATCAATTTGAAGATCCTAACCTTCAGTCAGGTCTTCAAATCCAACAACAAACGTTGTTTGCGGGCCCGAGCGGGCTCGAACCACCGACCTTGCGATTTTCATCAGTCGCACGCCTTGCCGTCTGAGCTACGGGCCTGTTTTTGTGGAGATGAGGGGATCGAAACCGCTCCCCTGCTTGCAAGGGGCGCAGGTCTCCCAGCTGAGCTTAAACCCCCCGGGATCCTGAAACCACATCCCCTTCTCCGGATGAACGCCCTCTAAACAAACAACGTGAAAACTTACTCCCCAGCGGATGACCAGGATGTTATCCAAAAGCCTTGGCTTTTAGATGTTCTCCTTAGAAAGGAGGTTCCTGACTCCGTCGTGACGGCGGTGTACAAGGCCCGGGAACGTATTCGCGTGGTATGCTGACCCATTGATTACTAGCGATTCCCCACTTCAGCGCAGGCGGGTTGCAGCCTGCGATCCGAACTGGGATTTCGGCTGTCTCGCCTCTGCCTCGCGGCTTTGCATCCCTTTCTTGCTGACCGCCATTGGCTTATGCGTGTAGCTCCAGCATAAGCAGGCATGATGATTTGACGTCGTCCCGTAATCCTTCCTCCTGTCTTTATTGTCAACGGCACTGCTCAGAGTGCTCAGCAAACTCAACAGCAGCTGCTGCTTCGCTGCGGACTTCTTAACTCCAACATCTCACGATATCGAGCTGATTTTACCAAATTCACCTGTCTCTGCTTTCCTGAAGTGGCACCAGAATGTATCTCTACTTCAAGTTAGCAGGGATGTCAAGACTCATAACTTTTCATGCCAAGTCAATTAAACGCATAATCCATCTTCGCTTAGTGGGCCTGTCAATTTCTTGAGTTTCAACCTTGCGATCGTAATTCCAGGTGGATATTTTGACAAAGTTAATTGTGGCACGCAGGGAACAACCCGCACACCCAGGTATCCATTGTTGCCCAGGGCATTCAATCCTGTTCGCTCCCCACGCTGCGCCTCACCGTCAGCTGTCGTCCAGTAATCCGTCTTCGCTACTGGTACTTCCTTATATCTACGCATTTCACCGCTACACAAGGAATCTGATTACTTCTCCGGCACTCAAGACACAAGAAGTTTCAAATGCAGTTTCAGGGTTAAGCCTGAGATTTCGTCACATCTGATTCCACACTGGCTGCACGCCCTTTACAATCTAAACTTAATTCAAGCTGTTACCCATGTATTACTGCTGGAAAATGTAATGTGGCTTTATCCAAGGAAATTGCCTCTGCTCTTCCTTAAAAAGAAGTTTACAACCTCTTCATGTTGTAGTCAGGCCTCCATTGCCCACATTCCTGATTTTGCTGCCTCCTGTGAGTTCAATGTGGTGTCCACATACTGATCGTCGCCTTGAAGGATAATTCCTTGACATAAAGACTATGATCCTTATGTGTATTGAAAGCGAGTCGCTTCCAACTGTTGTCCCTCTGGAATACCAGTCTCTCCAATATTGAAACCTCAAAAGCCTGCCTGATTTCAGATGTGTGTAAGCCAGCATTGCCAAGGTTCGTCCCAGAGCTAATTTCAGGTATTCAAACGACTGTAATTGCTTTTAAATCAACAGGTCATTTATCATGATTTCATTTAAATTTCAGATCAGTATTGAAAGTTGTTTTTATCAGAAGTAATTTTACAATATTCAACATCATAACAAGCTTTGAGGTGATGCATTTGTTCGAAATGATTTTATTATAATAATATGTATATCTTTTCTCTGAAACCTGCGCCATTCAGTCGATTTGCCCGACTTCAGGCGGTGACGGTCGATGTTGTTTTTTCACCTGACGCAGCCTGTGGGTGAAATGTGCACGGCGCCTGCCGCCATGGGCTGGTCTGCCGGCGATCATCGCCGGTTCGCAGACAGGCCACCGGCATCGACTAATGGATTTGTCTTCAGTCGATCCAACTATTGGTCTGCTTGATGCAATTTGTAATCGACGGTGCTCCGCTATGAATGTCTTCGGCGAATTAGATCCTGACCATGCTGTGGTTCCATCCCACCCGGCGCAGGCCATCGCGCCGTGAATTGGGACGCAAGATCCGCTTCATTTGAGCTCGGCGGCGCTAATTTGAACTCTACCGTGAAACGAAGTTCTTTCGAACGAATTCGAACGAGGGAGGATTTCACCTGCGTTTCAGTGGGTACGAACCGGCTGCGTTGTCACTGCCCCTTCACTTGATAAAGTCAGCGGCCGGCAGGTCTGGCTGATTGGCGACTGGCGGCCAGCCCAGACAGGATCTCCAGAAAATTCCCATCCCAAAACCTCAATCTTATATCCACCATTGCGCGAGGTCATTGACGAGGAGGCTATTGAATTGATAAAGTTTTGCAAACCTGGGTATCTGTTATCCAAACCAAAAGGAGTGTTTTTATGGATGAAATCTGTCGCGAAAAACACCGCTTTCTTGAGCTGCATGGTCGCCGGCGCTTTGCTGGGCTGGTCTTTGCCCAGCGGGGACACAGACCGCCTCGGCACCGTATTTATCAACATGATGGTGCCTGTATTTGCCCATCGCCGGTTCTTGGCTGCTGGCCGCCAGCGGGCGGCGTCACTGCACTAAGCCATCACTGGTTCAAAGCGACAGTTGCCCTCTGTGCCACCTCGGGCAGATGGGCGGTGGCTGAGTGATCGGCGAACACGCCTCCTCTACGGGAGAGACATCAAACAACTTCTTCACCCTCCTCCGACTTCAGGCCTGCTGGAGCCGCCGCCATGCTGCCTCCTCATCGTTCTAATCTGTTCTCCGTCCGATGACTGGCGATTCTGGTGCATCGGCAAGCGGAGCAATTGGCTGCAACTGAACGAAGCATAACA
>VOFC01006137.1_pt1 | contig 22982 bp, 36 predicted proteins | sample 5384161 | NCBI WGS metagenome assembly VOFC01 (sample SAMN12384722, study PRJNA508395) | human gut metagenome | isolation source: healthy gut B | host: Homo sapiens | reverse complement strand
ATGTTGTGCACTTCCATTTCGGTATATTGCTTGCTTCCTTCGCGGACAACGCCAAAACCGCGAACGCGAATGCTGGCAGATGACGAAGCATAAAAATTTCAGCTGGATTTTAAACTTTGAAATGCAGCCGGTTTATTACGAAAAATTTTTAAAGGATGCAACCGCTTCCCGCTTTTATCGTCTATAGAAGCAGAACAGCATTTCAGGAGGATCCGTATGCGTTATCTGTTTTAAATTCTGCTGCTGGCACCACGCGAGCGTGCTGCTGTGCGTGTTTGCCGCGCCAAGCGTTTGTCTCCACTGACCCCGCCGTAAATGTCTGCAGCGGTATTTGGCGCTTCGAGAGGCGTTCCCATCCGTCTGTCAAACTGCCGGAAAGACGATTCGTCTCTCTGGCAGTTTTATTTTTTAGAGTTCATTCGGGAAGAGCTTTTCGATGGCGGCCTCGGCGGCCTGCTCGGCGCGCTTTTGCTGCTGCCGCTGCCCTGACCAACGGAGCTGCCGTTGAGCAAAACCTCAACGGTGAAGTGCTTGTCGTGGTCGGGGCCAGACTCGGCGATCAGCGCATAGTGAAGGCTCTGGTCCTTTTTGCGCTGGACGAGCTCCTGAAGCGCCGTCTTGTAGTCATAGTTCCGGGGCCGTCCTACCGGAATATCGCTCAGATCAGCCGGTCGATGATCCCTTTCGCCGCCTCAAAGCCGCCGTCCATGTAGCTTGCCGCAATGACGGACTCCATCGCGTCGGAGAGACGATCGAGTCGCGCTTTCTGCCGCCACCATGGTCCTCGCCGTGACCAAGCAGCAAAAATCGCCCAGATGAATTGTCCTGCCGCCTTGGCAAGGTTCGTCTCACAGACGAGGTCTGCGCGGATTCTCGTGAGCTCTCCCTTCGGGCTTTTCCGGGAAAGACGCCGGTAGAGATAGTCCGCCACGACAAAGCCAAGAATCGAGTCACCCAGAAACTCCAGCCGCTCGTTGTCCGGCAATCCGCGCTCGCGGTTTTCGTTGGCATACGAGCTGTGCGTCAGTGCGTTTTCCAGCAGCTTCCGGTTCTCAAAAATATATCCCAATCCTTCTTCAAGATTTCTGTACATGCTCCAACTCCTTCGGAACCATCATCTGTTCCACATTCGCACGAATATCGTCGGTAAAGCCGCTTGAGACGGCCTGCGCCGCCTGCCGGATGGCGCTGCGGATGGCGACCGCGTCCGACGAGCCGTGCGCCTTAATCACCGGCTTTGTCAGACCGATCAGCACCGTGCCGCCTGTCTGCCGGTAGTCCAGCTTGCTTTTGAATTCCTTGATGCCCGACATGCACATCGCGGCAGCGAAGCTTTGTAAAGATGTTCTTTTGAACAGGTCCTTCAGCATGCCCGACATGAAAAGTGCCGTTCCCTCAATGCCCTTTGAGAAGGACATTGCCGGAAAAACCGTCGGACACAACCACATCTGCCTCGCCCAGCGGTACCCCGCGCGCTCTCAATATTCCCAATAAAGTTTACATAACCTGCATCTGCTGCCTTCTGAGCAGCGCATAGGCATCTTTTTGCAGCTGCGTGCCCTTCGAGTCCTCTGCGCCAATGTTGAGAAGCGCCACACGGGATTCGATACGCCCAGCATCTTCTTTTGCGTAATACGATCCCATGAACGCGAATTGCAGCAAAATTCCGGCGTACATTCTGCTGTCGCGCCGCAGTCGATCAGCACCGCGCCGCCCGTTTTGGTCAGGCAGAACCGGACCCATCGCCGCGGCGCACGCCCTTGATGCGCTTGACAATCAGCGTTGCTGCCGTCAATAGTGCGCCCGTAGAGCCTGCGGAGACGAATGCGCATCTCCCCGCCGTCTTTGAGCATTTGAAGCCCGACGAACATTGAGGAATTTTTCCGGGTCTTCATAACGCCGGCCGGGTCGTCGTGCATATCGACCACATCGTCAGCATTTGCAATCTCTCCGCCTGCCGGAAGCGTTTCAATGCCGTGGTTTTGAGGCACTGCAAAATAGCCTCGCCACGCCCAACCAGCACAACGTCCAGCTTTTTCTTCCTTTGCCGCCTCAATCGCACCCAACGCGATCGCGTCGGGGGCGTTGTCGCCGCCCATGACGTCTACAATAATCCGCATCCGGTCTCCTCCTTCGGTTAAACGTTGTGTTCGCGCAGCATCTGATCAATGATGGCCAGCGAGCGCTCGGCGATTGCCAGGTTCTTATTGGCTTTGCCCCTTGACCTTGTAGCCAAGCGGCGTCATGATGCCAAAATTGATGTTCATCGGCTGGAAATTGCCGATGCTGGTATCGCTGATGTACTGAGACAACGCGCCGATGGCCGTTTCCTTCGGAAAATCCGGAATCGGCGCTCCTTCCAGTTTTGCAGCCATACTGAAACAGCTGCCAGATACCCGGAGGCAGTGGACTCGACGTAGCCCCTCGACGCCCGTCATCTGCCCGGCAAAGGCGACAAGCGGATTGCGCCGGTCGGCATAGTACCGGTCGAGAAGGCGCGGGCTGTCCAAAAACGTATTGCGGTGCATCACGCCGTAGCGCACAAACTCCGCGTCATGCAATGCCGGAATCATCGAAAACACACGCTTCTGCTCGGGGAACTTGAGGTGCGTCTGAAAAAGCCGACAAGATTATAGACGGAGCCCAGCGCATTGTCCTTTCTCAGCTGCACAACCGCATACGGTTCTTTTCCCGTCTTCGGGTCCTTGAGACCCACCGGCTTCATCGGACCGTAGCGGAGCGTATCTTCGCCCCGGCGCGCCATAACCTCGACTGGCATGCAGCCTTCAAAGACGTGCTTGTCCTCAAAGCCGTGAACCGGCGCTTCCTCCGCGGTTTTCAGCGCTTCGACAAAGGCGATGTACTCGTCCTTCTCCATCGAACAGTTGACATAATCCGCTTCACCACGGTCGTAGCGGGAGGCGAACCAGGCCCGCTCCATGTCGATGGACTCGAACGTAATTAAGGGCGCGGCAGCGTCGAAAAAGCTCATATACTTCTGACCGCCGAAGTATGCCTGGATTGCTGCGCTCATGGCGTCGCTGGTCAGCGGTCCCGTAGCGATGATGACCGGCGCTTCCGGAATTTTTGACCTCTTCTTCGACCACTGTGATCTTCGGATGACTGCGGATTTTCTGCGTCACAAGCCCGGAAAAACCATAGCGGTCGACGGCAAGCGCGCCGCCTGCCTCTACCCGGTTCGCCTCCGCGCAGGAAAGAATCAGACTCTCCGAGCCTGCGCAGCTCCTCTTTCAAAAGCCCAACTGCGTTTTCCAGCCTGTCGCCGCGCAACGAGTTGGAGCAGACCAGCTCCGCAAAATCCGGGCTGTGGTGCGCAGGCGACATTTTGTGGGCTTCATCTCGCAAAGCCGGACCGCAAACCCGCGCGCTCTGCCAGCTGCCACGCAGCCTCACAGCCCGCCAGTCCTGCGCCAATCACTGTTACTGTCATGTTGTCTCTTCCTTCTTCGTCCGGCGCGCGGGCCTTCTTGGGCACTTCCTGCGCGGTATCGTCAACTGCCGCTTTTTTTGTCGTCTTTTGTCGGCGGTCTTTTGGCGTCGCCGTTTTCTTGGCTTCGCTGGCTTTTCGCAGCCGTCTTTTGCTGCCGGTTTCTTTTCGGTGGCGCTTCTTCGTTGTCTTCTTCGCGGGCTTTTCCTCCGCCGCGGCGTCCGCAGTCCAGGCTCGGGCGGGAGATTCGCCTCCTCCGCCGCCAGCCTCCGCATTTTCTGCCGCAGCGGGCTTTTGCGATAGCCACGCTTGTCCTCCGGCAGGAAGTTCTTGCACTCGGGATTGATGCAGAAGGGCTTCATCGCGCCGCGCCCAGAACGCTTGAACATCGTCTGGCCGCATTCCGGGCAGTCGTTCTCGGTTGGCACGTCCCATGTCATAAAGCCGCACTCCGCGCCCCGTTCGCAGGCATAGTAGGCATAGCCGCGCTTGCTCTTGCGCTTGAGAATCGTACTGCCACAGCGCGGGCATCTGCCCGGCATGCGCTCGACGATCGGTTTTGTAAACTTGCACTCGGGATAGCCCGGGCAGGCGAGGAATTTTCCCGAATCTGCCGGACTTGACGACCAGATTGCGCCCGCAAAGGTCGCAGGTTTCCTCCGTCACCTCGTCGGGGACCTTGAGCCTCGTGTCCTTGAGCGCCTCTTCGGCGTCCTCCATCTCCTGATGGAAGCCCTTGTAGAACTCCTCGAGCACGCGCTTCCAGTAAATTTTACCCTCTTCGACCTCGTCGAGCTCGGCTTCCATGTCGGCGGTAAACTCGACGTTGATGATATTCTGGAAGTGCTCCATCATAAGCCCGTTCACGACCTCGCCGAGCGGCGTGGGAGACAGGCGTTTTTTCGATCTTCTGAACGTATTCACGGTCCTGAATGGTCGAGACAATCGTCGCATACGTCGACGGGCGACCAACGCCCTTTTCCTCCATCGCGCGCACGAGCGTCGCTTCGGTGTACCGCGCGGGCGGCTGCGTGAAATGCTGCTGCGGGTCGGTGGAAAGAAGCATCAAAGCCTCTCCCTCGGCAAGATCAGGCAGCGGAGAGCCGATTGCCTCCTGCTCGTCGTCCTTTCCCTCTTCGTAAATCGCGGTAAAGCCCGCAAAGGCAACGGACTGGTGGGTTGCGCGGAATACCTGATTTTCGCAGGCCGCTTCAATCGCCGTCACGTCGTAGACCGCGTTTTCCATCTGCGAGGCGATGAAGCGGTTCCAGATCAGCTTGTAAAGCCGGTACTGGTCCTTCGTCAGATCGTGCTCGACCAGTTCCGGATAGAGCGCGACGTTGCTCGGGCGAATTGCCTCGTGTCCGTCCTGCGCGTTTGCCTTGGGCTTATAGCGCCCGGGGCTGCCCGGGGTAGTATTTTTCGCCATAGCGGCTGCGGATGACCTCTCCGGCCGCGGCAAGGGCTTCTTCCGAAATACGAAGCGAGTCCGTTCTCATGTAGGTGATGAGGCCGACCGAGCCCTCTTCCCGCAGCTCGACGCCTTCATAGAGCTGCTGGGCAAGAGCATCATCGTGCGCTTCGGGGTCAGATTCAGCTTTCTCGACGCCTCCTGCTGCAGACTCGAGGTGATAAACGGCGGCGCGGGATTTTTCCGGCGCTGGGTCTTCTTGACGCTCCGACGGTAAAGGGTTTTCCGCGATCTGCGAGAGAACCTGATCCACATCCTCACGACTGCCGAGATCATTTTTCTTCGGGTTGCCGTAATAGCGCGCGGTAAAGCCGCCGGGCTTTTCCCACACGGTCGAGCTGCGCGTCGATGGTCCAGTATTCCTGCGGCGTAAAAGCGCGGATCTCATTTTCGCGGTCGACAACCATGCGCGCGTCGCGACCGACTGCACACGACCGGCGGAAAAGACCGCGCCGGATCTTTTTCCAGAGCAGCGGGCTTCAACTGATAGCCGACGATCCGATCGAGCACACGCCGCGCCTGCTGCGCGTCAACGAGGTTCTGATCGATGGCTCGCGGCTGCGGCAATGGCCTTTCGCACGACGTCCTTCGTGATCTCGTTGAACGTGACACGGTAGGTCCTGTCGTCCGGGATGTCCAGCAGATACTTCAAGTGCCACGAAATTGCCTCTCCCTCGCGGTCCGGGTCGGTTGCGAGAAAGACGTTCGCACTTTTTGCTGCGGCGGACTGCAGGTCCTTGATGATATCTTCTTTTCCCTTGATGGGATAGTATTCCGGTTCAAAGTCGTTTTCAATGTCCACGCTCATGGTGCTCTTGCGCAGATCGCGCAGATGCCCCATGCTCGCCTTGACCTGATACTCCGGTCCCAGATATTTTCCGATCGTCTTCGCCTTGGACGGCGACTCGACGATGACGAGGTTGGTTTTTGCGTTCGGCATGCGTGCCTCCAATTATGATTGTTTTTCCGCCAGTGAGAAGCGCTTGCCCGGAAGCGCGCGGACATAGCCCTTGATCTGCAGCAGCGTCAGCGCTGCGGTGATGCGCGCGGCAGGAATGCCGCTGGCGGCGATGAGCTGATCGATATGCTTTTCCCCATCTCGTCAGCTGCCCGATGGCGGCTTTTCGTCGGGCGATAATGCGCCCAAAAATTTCCTGTACGTCAATATAAGCCCTGTTTTCCCGACTTGTCAATGACTTTTGTGTCGGAAACGTTGGCACGGCGCGCGCTTCTTTTTCTCCGGTTTTTTCACGGCGGGAGCTTTTCCGTCTGCACCGCCTTTTTCTGCTGTGCGGGCGTCAGCTGCATGGGGATGGCTTTTTCGGCTGATGGGACACGAGCTCCGGATACAAATGGACATACTCCTTTCATAATGTCCCAGCCGTCTTCGACGACGATCGCCCCTCGCGCAGAAGCTGAATATTTCCCTCGCAGGTCGCCGTGCCGACATTACCGGGCACGGTAAAGACGTCTCTTTCCCTGCTCTAACGCGCGGTTTGCCGTAATCAGTGCGCCCGAGCGCTTCGGCGCTTCCACGACCACAACGCCGAGGGAAAGCGCGCTGATAATCCGGTTGCGCACCGGGAAATGCGAGCCGAGCGCCGGCGTCTGCGGCGGATATTCGCTGATGAGGCAGCCGTGGAACGCGATATCCTCAAAAAGCGTCCGGTTGCTCGCCGGATAGACCACGTCCACACCGCCGCCGAGGACCGCAATCACCGGACGGTTCGCGCTCAGCGCGCCCGTCAGGCACATCGTATCAATGCCCTCCGCACCGCCGGAAACCACAATGCCGCACGCTTTTGCAACCTGATAGCCAAGGCGCTTTGCCTGCATGAGCCCGTAGGCCGAGGCTTTTCTCGTGCCGACCATGGCAATGACGGGCGAGGTATCGATTGCCGGAAGACACCCTTGTAGTAAAGCACGATGGGCGGATCGTCAATCGAGCGCAGACGCGCCGGATACTGCGCGTCCTGAATGGTCATAACGTGGATATTTTTCTGATAGCACTGCTGCAGAATCACCTCTGCGCCGGTAAGAGCGACTTATCCAGAAGACTTCGGGGAACCGACGCATCCGATCCGCGTTGAGCGCCTCCTCGTCCGCCTGATAGATGGCCGCGGCCGAGCCGAGGCGCGAAAGAAGCGAGAGCGCCTGCACGTTGGAAACGCCCTCTCGTGTGCTGAGCCAGATCCAGTACTTGGAGCATCCGTCTATCCTCCGTATTCTCCGTTTTTCATCTGCCACATGACAATTGCCGCCGCAATCGCCGCATTTAAAGACTCGCAGTGTGCCTGCATGGGAATGATGACGCTTTGTGCCGCAGCTTCCAGAAGCGACTTGCCGCACGCCCCTGCCCCTCGCTGCCGATGACGGCGACGGGCATTGCGTAAATCGGCGCCGCGGATATCGACTGCGCGGTCATTGAGCGCCGTAACGGTTAACATAAGATTCTTTTCTGCGCACTGCGCCAGCACCTCCGCCTCGGTGATCGCGGGAATGTCCATGCGGAACACCGCGCCCATCGACGCGCGCACGGTCTTGAAACTGTAGGGATCGGCGCAGCCGTCGAGCAATGCGATCGGAACGCCGAGCGCATCTGCGGTCCGTCAGCATGGTTCCGAGGTTTCCGGGGTCCTGAATGCCGTCTAACAGCAGCGTTCCGGCCGTAAGCTCTGCCTTCGTCTTCTGTGGCAGTCCGCACAGGAACATCGCGCCCTGCGGCGTGTCGACGGTTGAGATGCTTTTGAACACATCCTCCGGCACCGTTGACGCGCACCGTTCCGGAAGTTTACATAATCTTAAACCCTCGCGGCAGACGACCGTGTGAAGCCCCGGATACCATTTTGCCGCTTCTTCTAGAAGCTTTGTCCCTCGGCGGCAAACTCCCCGCATGCTTTTGCGGTAGCTCCGGGACGAAGCCTGCAGCTTTCGGATATGGACCAGCAGTGGATTCTGCCGGCTTGTGATATGCTCCTGCCTCATGCGCTTGAGCTTTGCCAGCTTGTCGTTCTGTGCCGAGCACAACGAGCACCGTGTTTTCCTTCAGCGCAAAGTCCGCGCCCGGGGCGACCTCGATCTTTCCGTCGTGGCGGATGGCAATGATATTGACGCCGTACTTTGCGCGGATGTTGAGCTCGCGCAGCGTCTTTTCCGAACCAGCTTTCCGGCGTATGGATCTCGGCAATGCCGCAGTCCTTGGACAGCTCGATGAAATCGAGAATGCTCGAAGACGTGATGGCCTGCGCCAGCTTGATGCCGGTCTCGCGCTCCGGAATAACCACGCGGTCCGCTCCCACCTTTTCCAGCGCCTTTTTGCGCAGCTCGTCGGTCGCCTTGCAGATCACCTGCGGCACGCCGAGATCTTTCAGATTCAAGGTCGCGATGATACAGGTAGCCAAATCAGAGCCGATGGCGACCACCCGCGCAGTCGCAGCTTCTCGCGCCGAGCGAACGAAGCACCTCTTCGTCGCGCACATCCGCGACGACCGCACAGGTAACCTTGGACTCCATGCGCTGGACCTTATCGGGTTTGTGTCGATGGCAAGCACCTCGTTTCCCCGAGTCATACAGCCGCTCGGCTACACTCGTGCCAAAGCGTCCCATACCGATGACAACATACGATTTTTTCATAGTCTATCTCCTATCCGGCGCTTAACCGATCATAACCTTGGTCTCCGCATACTGCACGCGCTTCGGCGGTCGCCCATCATAAAGCCGACGCCGATGGTCATAATGCCGACTCTTCCGAAGAACATAAAGACGATCAAAATGAGCTTGGACGCCGCGCAGAGCGTGCCCGTGATACCGGTAGTCAGTCCTACCGTGCACAGCGCGGAAGATGGTTTCATAAATGGCGTTCAGGAAACTCCACCGGTCGCACACGGTAAGCACCGCAGCGCCGAACAGTGACAGCCCCAGGACCAGCAGCGCAACCGAAACGGCGTTCGAGATATCCTCCTGCGAAATCGACCGTCCGAACACCGTTACCTGCCGCCTGCCGCGCATTGTGTTGACGGCGGACAGAACGACAAGCCCCATCGTCACGGTCTTGACGCCGCCTGCCGTGGACCCGGACGAGCCGCCCACAAACATGAGGATATTCGACAACAGCTTGGACGCCTCTGTCAGCGCATCCTGATTGAAGCTGGCAAAGCCCGCCGTGCGGAGCGTGACCGACTGGAACAGCGCCGCGCGAGGAGTTTTCCGCCGGTGCTGAACGAGCCAATGGTGCCCGGGGTTGTTCCACTCAAGCAGCGCAAACAGCGCGCCTCCTCCGAAAAATCAAACCGGCTCGTAATAAGCAGAACGAGCCTTGCGTAAACGGAAAGTCTGGAAAAGCGTCTTGTCCGGCGAATCTCGCCCCAGACAGTAAAAGCCGAGGCTTCCGATCACGATCAAGCGCCATCAGCGTGAGGTTCACGACCGGGTCTGTCGCATAGCGCGCAATGCTTCCGCCGTATTCGACGTCTGCCAGAATATCAAGGCCTGCGTTGCAGAATGCGGAAATCGAATGGAACACGCCGTACCAGAGGGCCGTTCCGCGCCGAACCCGGCAGGAACCGGAAAAACAAGATCAGCGCCCCGGCGCCTTCTACGCAGAAGGTCCCGAGGATCACATTGCGGACATAGCGCACAACGCCGCTCATTGGAGCTTATGCCAAGGCCCTGCGCCAGAACCATCCGCTGGCGAAGCCCGATGCGCCGCCGCAAGGCGAGAAAGAAAAATGGTTGAAACGGTCATAAAGCCAAGGCCGCCCAGCTGAATGAAACAGGATAATCACGACCTGCCCGAAGGTACTCCAGTAGGTGCCGGTATCCACCTGAATGAGGCCCCGTCACGCAGGTTGCCGACGTTGCGGTAAAAAGCGCCGTCAGAAATTTAGTCGGCTCGCCGGACTTCGAGCAGACCGGCAGGCATAAAATCGCGCTTCCCGGCAGCACCCGATCTGGCGGATGCGCTCGCGCGTCACGCCGAAGATCTGACCGACCTCCTCGAGGGTATGCGTCCGGCCGTCGTACATGCCGAAGCGCATCTTGAGAACGTCCGCCTCACGCTCGGTGAGCGTGCCGAGGATCTCGGTCAGCGCTTCGGAGAGCATCGCGTTGGACGTGGCGTCGACGGGGCCGGGGGTATTGTCGTCCTCCACGAAGGAGCCGATGGTCGTGTCCTCTTCGTCGCCGACCGGCATGTCCAGAGACAGCGTATCGGCCGCCGTGCGATTTGCCTCGATGATCTTCTCAATCGGCAGATTCAGCTCAGCGGCAATCTCCTCGAGCGTCGGCTCGCGGCCAAGCTCCTGCACGAGCTTGCGGTTGCAGCGGGTCGCCTTGTTGATGACCTCTACCATATGCACCGGGACGCGGATGGTACGCGCCTGATCGGCGATCGCGCGGGTGATTGCCTGCCGGATCCACCAAGTTGCATATGTAGAGAATTTGTTTCCCTTTGTATAGTCGAACTTGTCCACTGCACGAATTAAGCCGGTGTTGCCCTCCTGAATAAGATCGAGAATGTGCAGGCCGCGACCGGAATATTTCTTGGCGATGGAGACGACCAGACGCAGGTTGGCCTCGGTCAGACTTGTCCTTGGCGGCCTTATCGCCCTCGGAGACGCGCTTGGCCAGCTCAATCTCCTCGTCGGCAGTCAGCAGCTTGACCTGTCCGATCTCCTTGAGATACATCCGGACGGGATCATCCAGATTGTATTCGGCCGCCAGCTCGACGGGGTCGATGAGATCTTCCTCTTCATCTCCAATGGGGATCTCGCCCTCGCCCATGCCCATGCCCAGATCGGCGTCGTCGACACCGATTTCCAGCTCCGGGCTGACAATCTGGATGCCCATTGCGTCGAACGTGTCATAGACCTGTTCAATTTTCTCCACCGGAAGATCCAGCTTCTCCAACTGTGTCGTCAGTTCCGTCGCTTGAATGCTCCCGTCGCGCTTTGCTCTTGCAATCAGCGCGCTGACGGCTGCCATGGCGTCTTCTGCCGGAACCTTCGTATTCTTTGCATTTGTCCATTCTATCGCTCATCCTCATTCAACTGCGGTATCCCGCGCGAAACAAACACTTTTCGCGCAACCAATTCATTATATACCACAAACCCGCTTTTTTTGACAAGCGGTTTTGAAATTTTTTCTTTTTTTTTTTTTCAGACAGGATGCCCCGTATTTTCGGCCCGCTTTCGGCTCAGATCTTTCCATGATGACGGGCAGGATCATCGGATTCCGCTTGGTCGTCTTGAACAGGTAGCCGGACAGATCGTTCTTGATGTTGGCCTTCAGTACGCTCCAGTCGCTGCGGCCGTTCTGGCTGCAGCGGTCGATGGCGTGGGCCGCGATGACGCGCAGCTCTTCCATCAGGTTTTCCGATTCCTTCACGTAGACGAAGCCGCGCGTGATGATATCTGGCCCGTGATGACGCTGCCGTCCTCGCCCGAGAGGTTCACGACCACGACCAGCATGCCGTCCTGCGCCAAATGCTTGCGGTCGCGCAGAACAACGCTTCCCACGTCGCCGACGCCGGTGCCGTCGACCAGGATCTTGCCCGCCGGAACGGTGCCGCCCCATTTGCAGGTAGCCTTGGTGAGCTCGAGTACCTTGCCGATGTCGGAGATGAAGATGTTCTTGGGATCCATGCCCATCGACTGGGCCAGACGGGAATGCGCCTGCAGATGGCGCTGCTCGCCGTGGACGGGAATAAAGAAGCGGGGCTTCAGCAGCCCGTGGATGATCTTCAGTTCCTCCTGGCAGGCGTGGCCGGAGACGTGCAGGCCCTCGAGCTTGTCGTAGATGACGTCCGCCCCCTTGCGGTACAGCTCATTGATGATCTTGCTGATGGACTTTTCGTTGCCTGGAATCGCAGAGGCGGAGATAATCACGCGGTCGGCCGCCTGAATTTCCACCTGCCGGTGGCCGGAGAAGGCCATGCGGTAGAGCGCAGACATGTTTTCGCCCTGCGAGCCGGTCGAGACGATGACGAGCTTGTTGTTGGGGATCTGCTTGATCTGCGTGATGTCGACGAGCGTGCCTGCCGGGATCTTCAGATAGCCGAGCTCCGTGGAGACCTTCAGAATGTTTTCCATGCTGCGGCCGGTGACGGCGACCTTGCGGCCGAATTTCTTCGCCGTGGCGATCAGGCTCTGCAGCCGGAAAGCGTTCGAGGCGAAGGTCGTGACGATGATGCGCTTGTTGCAGCCGGAGAACTGGCGCTCAAAATTCGCCGCGACGGTCTTTTCCGACGGTGTATAGCCCGGCCGCTCGACGTTCGTCGAGTCGCACAGCAGCGCCAGCACACCTTCTTTGCCGAGCGCGCCGAAGCGGGCCAGGTCGATCATGCCGTCTTCGGCCATTGCGTCGATCTTGAAGTCGCCCGTCATGACGACGGTGCCGACCGGCGTCTTGATGGCGAAGGCGACCGCGTCGGCAATCGAGTGGTTCACGTGGATGAACTCCACCTGGAAGCAGCCGGCCTTGACCTTCTCCCCTGCTTCATGGGTAAACAGGTGGACGGTATTCTGGAGCTGATGCTCCTCCAGCTTCAGCTGGACGATGCCGGCGGTCAGGCGCGTGGCGTGGATGGGGCAGTTGAACTGCTCCATGGCGTAGGGAATGCCGCCGATATGGTCCTCATGCCCGTGGGTCAGGAACATGCCGCGGATCTTGTCTTTGTTTTTGACCAGGTACGTCATGTCGGCAATGACCAGGTCGACGCCGTACATTTCCTCATCCGGGAAGCCGAGACCGCAGTCGACGATGATGATATCCTTGCCGTATTCGAGTACGGTCATATTCTTGCCGATCTCGTTGAGTCCGCCAAGGGGAATGATCTTTAATTTTTCTGCCAAATGATTTCACAAAATTTTCATTTCCTAAAAATAATATTAGTATGGATGCGGCTGCGCGGAGGATCCTCCGCGCGGAACAAATGCAAAAAGGACGCAGGAACGCATGCCCATGCAGCTGGCCGGACAGTGCCCCGTCTCGCTCTGCCCATCGCCAATGCCGCCTGCGCTCCATACCGTATGCAGTTGATCTATTTGATGCGCGTCTGCGCGGCGCACGATCCCAATCAAAAAGCCATGGAAGGTCATAGCTGATATATAGTATAACACACTTTCCGTGGAAAGTACACCTTTTTTATTGTTCTTTTATCCATATCATAAATGAATTAAGCAAATGAATGATAGATTATAATTGATTCCTTCGGCAAAAAGATTTGATATAGTAAACTTGATTATACAAAGACAGGAGGCGGCGGTCTATGAAAAAGCCGGTCGGACGTCTGCTTTATCCGAATACGGGCTGGTACTTTGCGGCCATGCTGCTGTTTACCGCCGCGGCCGCCGCGGTCGGGCAGTATATCCTTGCGGGCGGCGCGCTGTTCGTTACGCTCATCATGTTTATCATCAGCCGCGCAAGGCTTTCCGGCGCAAGCGGCAGCTGATGAGCTACGTACAGACGGCGACGGATTCCGTCGGCATTTCCGTCCACGCGGGCTCCGCGTTCCCGATGGCGGTCATCCGGCTGCCGGAAAATGAGATCATCTGGGGCAACCCCAGCTTCTTTACCATCACCGGCCTTTCCGATACTGCGTGCTATCAGACGCTTGACGCAGTCATCCCCGGCTTCTCCACCAGCTGGCTGCGCGAGGGCCGCTCGAGCTGCCGGGCGACCAGATCATCGGCGCCGCCGCTACCGCATCTATGGCAACTACGTCAAATCCGAAGACGACGCGACGACTGTGCAGCTGGCGACCATCTTTTTCGCTGACATGACCGAGATGTTCAATATCCGCGACGAGTTCATGCGCACGCGCCCGATCGTCTCGATCATCTGATCGATAACTACGACGAGCTGACTGCCAACCTCTCCGACTCTGCCATCTCCACGCTCGACGCGCAGCTCAACGACGTCGTGGCCAACTGGACGGCGGGACTGGAGGCGCTGTGCCGCAAGATCGAACGCAACCGGTATCTGCTGATCTTCGAGAGCAAAGATCTTGCCCGCCTGCAGGACGGCCGGTTCAGCATCCTGGAGGACGTGCGCCACGTCACGACCTCCAGCGGCATGTCCGCGACGATCTCGCTCGGCATCGGCAAGGACGGCGGGAGTTTGAAGAAAATTACCGTTTGCGTCCCTCGCCATCGAGATGTCCCTTTCCCGCGGCGGCGACCAGGCCGTCATCAAGGACCGGTTCAACTTCACCTTCTACGGCGGCCGCACCAAAGAAGCGGAGCGGCATACGCGCGTCAAATCCCGCGTGATGGCGGGTTCGCTGTCTGAGCTCATCGGGCAGTCGAGCACGGTCTTATCATGGGCCACCGCATGGCCGATCTGGACGCGCTCGGCTCGGCCGTGGGTCTTCTGTGCCTGTGCCGGGTAGAAGGAGCGCCCGCCCGGATCGTGATCGACCTGCAGAAAAACGCCTGCCAGAGCCTGATCGCTGAGCTCAAGGCTGCGCCCGGCTGTTTCGAGGATCTGTTCATCTCCGGACAGGATGCCCTTGGTCGAGGCGGACAACCGCGGAGCCTGCTCATCGTCGTCGATACGAACCGCCCGGAGCAGGTCGAGTGCCGCGCGCTGCTGGAATCGATTCCCCGTGTTGCGGTCATCGACCACCACCGCCGCGCAGCAGATTATATCGAGCAGCTCGGTCCTCAATCTGCACGAGCCGTATGCATCCTCCGCGTCGGAGCTTGTAACGGAGCTTCTGCAGTACGCCGTCAGCCAGCGCGACGTCCGTCCGCTCGAGGCGCAGGCGCTGCTGGCCGGTATCGTATTGATACGAAGAATTTCTCCGTCCGCACCGGCTCGCGCACGTTTGAGTCCGCGGCCTATCTGCGCAAGGCGGGCCGACCCGGTCGAGGTCAAGAAGCTGTTCCAGACGATCTGGACGATACGCTCACCCGCTACCGCGTCGTGCAGGCCGCCCGGCTCTACCGCGGCGAGCTCGCCATCGCCTGCCTGGACGAGACCATCACCCGCACCATCGCCGCGCAGGCGGCCGATGAGCTCATCAACATCTCCGGCATCACCGCTTCGTTCGTCCTCTTCCCTGACGGCGAACAGGTCATCATCAGCGCGCGCTCCATCGGCTCGTGCAATGTGCAGGTGGTGCTCGAAAAGCTCGGCGGCGGCGGCAACGGCGCGACCGCCGGCGCGCAGATCAAGGGCAAGCCGCTGCGGCAGGTCCTGCAGGACCTTGTCGGCGCGATCGACGCAAATTTTACGCATAATAACGCGATTTTCAAAAATATCTCTGAAAGGAGTCACCACCATGAAAGTGATCTTAACGCAGGACGTCCGCGGCAAAGGCAAGCGCGGCCAGATGATCGAAGTTTCCGACGGTTACGCCAGAAACTTCCTCCTCCCGAAGAAGCTCGCGCAGGAAGCGACCGCCGACAACGTGAATACGATGAAAATGAACGACAAGGCCGCGCAGGAGCGTCAGGCCAAGGAGCGCGCCGAAGCGCTCGAGATTTCCAACCGGATGAAGGACATGACTGTCGTCGTTACCGCCAAGGGCGGCGGCGCGGGCCGTCTGTTCGGCTCTGATCACCAACACCGAAGTGGCCGAGGCGCTCGCGCAGCAGCCCGACATCAAGCTCGACAAGCGCAAGATCGTGCTCGACGAGCCGATCAAGCAGGCCGGACTCTACACGGTCAAGTGCAAGCTCGGCTATGAAATCACCGCCGACCTCAAGGTCGAAGTCAAAGAGGCTTGATTTTACGGCGTCCTGAAATTCTTAAAAATCTTGGAAGGATGATTTGAACATCGTATGGATAAGAACATGGATGAATTGCTGACAAAACAGGTGCCGCAGTCTCTGGAAGCGGAGCAGTCGGTGCTCGGCTCGATGCTCATTGACGAGCGGTGCGTGCCGGACGTGATTGCGCTTCTGCAGCCGGACGAGTTCTATCTGCAGCAGAACCGCGATATTTTCGAGACCATCTACACGATGTTCAACTTCTCGCAGCACATCGACCCCGTCACCGTGCCCGACAAGATGAAAGAGCGCGGCGTCTACGACGAGGCGCATTCTACGACTACATTGCCCAGCTGCTGCAGATTACGCCAACGGCGGCAAACGTGAGGCAGTACTGCGCAATTGTCCACGACAAGGCGCTGATGCGTAAATCCTCGGCACGGCGGCCGGATGAAATCAGCGGCCACGTGCCAGGAGGGCGTCGGCACGGCACAGGAGATTCTCGAGGCATCAGAAAAAAAATCTATTCCCTGCGCCGCGGCAACACCGGCGACAGTCTGCAGCACATCGGAAAGGTGCTGATGAACGTCTACGACCGCTTGGAGGAGCTGGCTGCCTCGGGCAGCGAGATCGCCGGTCCTGTCCACGGGCCTGCACGACCTTGACCGCAAGATCAACGGCCTCAACAAACCGACCTTATCCTCATTGCGGCCCGACCCGGCATGGGCAAGACGTCCATGGCGCTGAACGTGGCGCTGAACGTCGCAAAGTCGACCGACAAGACCGTCGCCTTCTTCTCGCTCGAAATGTCGCGGGAGCAGCTGGTCATGCGTCTTTTGTCTACGGAAAGCTTCGTGGAAAACCAGAAGCTCACCACCGGCCATCTGGAAGACGACGACTGGAGCAAGCTGTCCCTCGCCTCCTCCGCGCTCAGCCAGACGGACATCCGCGTAGACGACAATCCCGCCATCACGGTCGCGGAAATCAATGCAAAGTGCCGCCGTCTGAATAATCTCGGCCTTGTTGTGATCGACTATCTTCAATTGATGACCTCTGCCGCACCCGGTAAATCGGGTGAGAACCGCGTGACGGTCGTCAGCGATATTTCAAGAGCGCTCAAGATCATGGCGAAGGAGCTGAACGTGCCGGTTATGTGCCTGAGCCAGCTTTCGCGTGCCAACGAATCGAGAACTGACAAGCGGCCCATGCTCTCGGACCTTCGTGAATCCGGCGCCATCGAGCAGGACGCGGACTCCGTCCTGTTCCTCTACCGTGACGAATATTATAACCCCAACACGCAAGACAAGAATATTGCGGAAATCATCATTGCCAAAAACCGGCACGGCGAGACCGGCACGGTCAAGACGCAGTGGATGCCGCAGTACTTCACCTTCTCCGATCTGGAGTGGAAGCATGAGGGATAAGGTCTCGCCTTCATGCCGGGAAAACGAGCTGATCAAGCCCGGCGATACGGTCGTATGCGCAGTGTCGGGCGGCGCGGATTCTGTGAGCATGCTGCATGTGATGCGTCGCTTCAAAAAGGCTTTCCATCACCGTGAAAGCCGCGCACCTCAACCATCACCTGCGCGGCGAGGAATCCGACCGCGACGAGGCCTTTGTCCGGTCTCTTTGCGAAAAAGCCTTTCCGTTCCGCTCACGGTTTCGCACGCCGATGTGTTGACACGCTGCAAGCAAACCGGCGAAAGCGTCGAGGAGGCGGCGCGGGTCCTGCGCTATCGTTTTTTGCCTCGCTCGAAGGCGTTGTTGCAACGGCACACACACAGGACGACAATTTAGAGACGGTTCTACTCAATCTCGTGCGCGGCACGGCGCTGCGCGGTCTGTGCGGCATTCCGCCGAAACGCGGCAAGATCATCCGTCCGATGCTCTGCGTCTCACGCGCGCAGAGGTCGAGCAGTACCTGCTGAAAACGATCTTTCGCACGTGGAAGACTCTTCGAACGATTCCCGCCTTCCCCTGCGCAACCGTCTGCGGCATGAGGTCCCGCTGCTGCGGGCGGGAAAACCCGAACCTTGCCGAAACAGTTTTCCGATGGCGCTTTGCGGCAGGAGGACGCATTTGGACGGCGCGGCCGCTTCCCTTTGCGCTTGGCCAGCAACTGCCGGACGGCGGCTGGTCATGCAGCGCGCTCTGCGCGCGCCGGACCGCAGGCACCCAGGGTCCGATGCGGCTCTTCTTCGATCCTGAACCCAAAGCCGTCCGCAGGCGCATATGGACGCGGTCGATGCGGCTCGTGTTCGCTTCGTCCGGCTCCGCCCCGTCACGCTCCCGGGCGGAAAAATTCTTTGCCGCGCGCAGCTACGATATTCTGTCGATTGCCTTGCGCGAATCGCCCGCAAACCTTTGCGCCGAAGACGCTGACACTATCCTGACGGCGAGACGGAAATTCCCGAGCTGGGCTGCGCGTTTCGTGCCGGTTCGTAAAAAATTTTTAAATCCATGCTGAGCCCCTCCACATTTGCGCTCAGATATGATACGATAGAAGCGCCGAAGGACCTTCTCGTCCGTCCGAAAGTCAGGCGCGACGAGATCCGCCTCCCAAGGCGGCACGAAAACGCTCAAAAAGCTGCTGATCGACCGGAAAATCCCCGCAGCGCGAGCTGGTTCCGGTCGTGACGGACGGCGCAGGTGTTCTGGGCGTTTATCCCCTTTGCCGTGATCAAGCGGCAGGCGCGCAGCCGGGCAGGCGCGCCTTCTGATTCAGTTTATGCATGAAAAAGAGTATATACAGAAAGAGGATACGCAATGATTAACAAATTTGACATGCAGCAGGATATTGAACGCGTTCTCTCGTCTCGAGGAAGACATCCACGCCCGCATCAAAGAGGTCGGCGCGCAGATCGCCGCCGATTACCGCGGCAAATGCCCGATCCTCGTCGGCGTTCTGAAAGGCGTTGTGCCGTTTTTTGGCGAGATGGCGCAGGCCATCACCGTTCCCCGTGCAGGAGGACTTCATGTGCGTCACATCCTTTGAAGGCGGCACCGCATCGACCGGCAAGCTGACCTTCCGCAAAGACATCGACCACGACATCGAAGGACGCGACGTCCTGATCCTCGAGGACATCATCGACTCCGGCAGCACGCTGAAGATGATTGTCGAGCTGTTCCAGGCACGCAAGCCCGCTTCCATCAAAATTTGCACGCTGCTCGATAAGCCCTCCGGCCGCAAGGTCGATCTGGAGCCGGACTATGCCTGCTTCACGATCCCGGCCGCATTCGTCGTCGGCTTTGGACTTGACTACGAAGACTATTACCGCAACCTCCCTACGTCGGCGTTCTGAAGCCGGCGGTCTATCTCGAAAAATAAATTGCCGGAAGGAGACTTTCCTTGTCTCAGCAGTCAAAACCGACGAGTTTTCTGCGTTTTGTTTGTGGTGCTGGCCTGGCGTCCGTGCTTCTGGTGAGCAGCCTCACGCCAAACAGCACCCAGACGCTTCAATATTCGGACGTGCTCGACCTGTTCCGCAATGAAAAGGTCGAATCGTTCACGCTGGAAGGAAGCAGCCTGACCATGCAGGTGCGAACCAGAGACGGCGACACCACCTTCCACCGTCACGGCAAAATCGGCGATTGGAGCAGTTCCACGCGGACCTCGACGATCTGATCGCCGAGCAGTACGCAGCCGGGACGCTCAAGAGCTATAACTATCTGCCCGCGAGCGACCCTGGTACCGGACCGGCAGCGCCGTATATCATCGGCGGCTATTGTGCTGCTTATCGTCTTTTTCTTCCTCGAGCCGCGCAAACGGCGGGCCCAACGGCATGGCAAGCTTCACAAAGCCAACGCCCGCTTTGGCATTCCGACCTCCCAGACCGGCACGTTCCAGGACGTAGCCGGCGCGGACGAGGAAAAGGAGGAGCTGGCGCAGATCGTTGACTTCCTGCAAGACCCCGAAGCGCTACACCGCCTCGGCGCGAAAAATCCCCAAGGGCGTGTACTGCTCGTCGGTCCTCCGGGTACCGGCAAAACGCTTCTGGCGCGGGCTGTTGCAGGAGTGAAGCCGGCGTGTCGTTCCTGTCCATCTCCGGTTCCGACTTTGTCGAGCTGTATGTCGGCGTGGGCGCGAGCCGCGTGCGAGATCTTTTTGAGCAGGCAAAAAAGGTCGCCCCCGCGATCGTCTTCATCGATGAAATTGACGCAGTCGGCCGCAGACGCGGCGCGGGTCTCGGTGGAGGCCGACGAAAGCGCGAGCAGACGCTCAACCAGCTGCTGGTCGAAATGGACGGCTTCAGCAGCAACACTGGCGTCATTGTCATCGCCGCAACCAACCGCAAGGACATTCTGGACCCGGCGCTGCTGCGTCCCGGCCGGTTCGACCGGCAAATTTATGGGAACCCCCGGACTGGCGGGCCGCGAAGCCATCTTGAAGGTCCACGCAAAGGATAAGCCGCTGGCGGATAACGTCAACCTCGAAGCGCTGGCAAAGGCGACGGCAGGCTTCACGGGTGCGGATCTTTGCGAAACCTTCTCAACGAAGCGCGCTGCTTGCCGCCGGAAAAAGCCGCGCAGTCATTACGATGAAGGATCTGGAAGAAGCGATGATCAAGGTCATTGCCGGTCCTGAAAAGCGCAGCCGCGTCGTCTCTACATATGAGCGAAAGCTCACCGCATTCCACGAGGCAGGGCACGCCATCGCGATGTACGTCTGCCGACACAGGACCCAGTCCACATGATCACGATTGTCCCCGCGGCATGGCAGGCGGCATGACCATTTCGCTGCCGCAGGACGATCAGTCGTTCGTCTCCAAAAGCGAGATGTTTGAGACCATCGTCAGCTTTTCGGCGGGCGCGGTGGCCGAGCAGCTCAAATTGGACGATATCTCCACCGGCGCGTCCAACGACATTCAGCGCGCCACTGCCATCGCGCGCGACATGGTCTCGAAATACGCCATGAGCGACACTCGGTCCCGTCTGTTACTCCTCCGGAAACGAGGTCTTCATCGGCAGAGACTATGAAAAGACGAAGTCCTACTCCGAGTCTGTCGCCGGGCGGATTGACGACGAGGTGCAGACGATCCTGATGCAGGCCTATCAGAATGCACAGACATTCTCAAATCGCATGACGACAAGCTCGAGGCTGTTGCCTCCTATCTCATGGCGCACAACAACATGGGAAGGCCCAGTTCGAGGCCGTCATGGAGGGAAAGCCCGTCCCCCGACGCAGACGTTCTGCCGATAAATCCGTAGAAGCCATCGAAGAAGCCGCATCCATCTGAAGAAAAAAATAAATGCACGGAAGGTCTGCCGCGTATGCGGCGGACTTTTTCAGGAGACGCTATGGAACATTATAATGCCCTGAGTCCCTATCTCAAAAAATCGCTTCGGCTGCAAGGTCTATAAGCTCTCGCTCTCCGCGGGCTGCACCTGCCCGAACCGGGACGGAACGCTCGGCGCGCGTGGCTGCATGTTCTGCTCGGGAAGCGGCGAGTTTGCCGCGTCCGGCAGCGCATCCATTCCGGAACAGCTGGAGCAGGCGAAATTCATTCTCGGCGAAAAGGGGCGAAACGCCCGGTACATCGCCTATTTTCAGGAGAACACGAACACCTACGGCCCCGTCTCCCGGCTGGAGCCGCTGTTTTTTGCAGGCGATGGAGCCGGACGATGTCGTCGCGCTTTCCATTGCCACGCGGCCGGACTGTCTGCCGGAAGATATCCTTCGCATGCTGTCCCGCCTGCGTGAAAAAAGCCCATCTTCGTTGAGCTGGGGCTTCAGACCATTCACGACGAAACCGCGCGCACTATATCCGCCGCGGCTACCGGCTCCCGTTTTCGATGCGGCGGTAGATAGAGCTTCATACGCTGGATGTCGAGGTCGTTGCGCACATGATTCTGGGTCTTCCCGGTGAGACGCCGGAAATGATCGTGCAGACGGCACGCCATCTGGGACAGGTCGGTGTGGACGGGGTCAAGCTGCATCTTCTGCACGTGCTGCGCGGCACGGATCTGGCACTGGCATATGAAAAAGGGCTGGTCCCTGTTTTGCAGATGGACGAATATATCACACTCTCTGGAGCGCTGCCTTGCCGTGCTGCCGCCCAGGTCGTCATTCACCGTCTGACCGGAGACGGCGCAAAGCGGATCTGATTGCCCCCCTGTGGAGCGCGGACAAAAAGCGGGTGCTAACGAAATCCGGCGGGCTTTGACCTGGATGGCGTGATGTGCAGGGAAGCAGTTGGGAACCTGACCGCTTGCTTTTTTCCAGAAGACAGCGTATACTGAAAGAAACATGCATAATTTCCGGAGAAGCGAGGCGCAGGATGAAAAACTTTCTGGGGCATCTTCATACCATAAACCACCACCGGCGGCTGGTCCGGCAGGGCTGCTTCCGCATGGGGCTTTACTGGCAGGGACTCACCCACGACCTTTCCAAATACGCCCGTGTGGAATTCTCCACCGGCGTCAGATACTATCAGGGCACCAGAAGCCCCAACACTGCTGAGCGCGAGGAAAAAGGCTGGAGCGAGGCGTGGATGCACCACAAGGGCCGCAACCGCCACCACTGGGAATACTGGACCGATCTGGACATGAAACAAAGGCCTACGCCCCGTTCCGATGCCGCAGAAATATCTTTGCCGAGATGGTCGCCGACCGCATCGCCGCCTGTAAGACCTATCAGGGTCCGGCTTACACCGACGCTTCCGCGGCCTATTTTGAACGTTCCACGCGCACTCATGCACGCGGATACCGTTCGTGCTTCCGGTTCCTTCTGGACCATGCGCAAAGACCAGGGCGACGACGACCTTCATTTTCATGAAAGCCGGCCTTCGAAAAAAAACGCCGTTCTGTGAAAAGTGCCGATCGGTGCTGCCGGACAGAATCTAGACATCAAACGCCGCAGCGTCGTCTGCGGCGTTTTTCAGCATTACGGACGTAAAATTTTTGTAAGCTCTGTAAAAAACGTCAGTTTTGTAGAAATTGCTGCTGCATTTTTGAAATCAAACAGTTTTTGTGCGAAACGATGAAAATTTTTCGCATTTTTCCCTCTTCTGCCTATTGCTGTTTTTCAGCTTTTGTTGTATGATTCTGGTATACCCTTTTGCATCTGTGAAAGTGAGAAAAAAGGAGGATACTATGAAGAAACTACTTGCACTTCTGCTTTGCCTGGTAATGGTTCTGGGTCTCGGGACCACGGCATTCGCGGCAGACGGAAAATCCAACGACATTGTCATCCTGCACACCGACGACGTGCACTGCGGCGTAACCGACGGCATGGGCTATGCTGGCGTTGCGGCGTACAAAGCCGAAAATGCAGCAGACCCACAACTACGTGGCGCTGGTCGACTGCGGTGACGCGATTCAGGGCGAGACTGTCAGCACCCTTTCTGCCGGC
>VOFC01006213.1_pt1 | contig 22985 bp, 44 predicted proteins | sample 5384161 | NCBI WGS metagenome assembly VOFC01 (sample SAMN12384722, study PRJNA508395) | human gut metagenome | isolation source: healthy gut B | host: Homo sapiens | reverse complement strand
AACAAGAAATTTAAAAACAAAAAATGTGATACAGTAAAGTCACAAGAGGAGGTTTTATATATGAATTTAATTGATCTGCTAAAAATAAAATAAAATTCAAGAATAAAGAGCATTTGGAATGAATTATGATAAATTTTGCAAGTTGAAAAAAATTGTTGTGATAATGATAGTTTTTCAGATAAAGCATTAGATAAGTTTGCAAGAAGAAATACAAATTATCCTACAAAGAAGAATTTGAAGAACATATAAGACAATTCAACAAAATGAGTTATTATTCTGATAGATTTTACAAAATTAAAATTTTGTAAATGATTATTATAAAAGAGAAAAATAAAAGTTAGAAAAGAAATTGTTTAAAAATTATTGGTACTTATGGTTTAGAAGCATCATTTAATAAATAAAAAAGTTTTGATGAGAAAAGAATTAAAAATAAAAAGATATATTGGAATTAAAGAATTTATTAATTCATTGACTAAGATCAGATTAATTTAATTTGTATTTACGAGCTGTATCAATATTTATGGAAACTAGTATAGAGGATTAGAATTTATCATTAGAAGATTAAAAGAAAAAATAGAAGATTTAGAAATTATCTGATGAAAATCAAAGGTTAGAATTGAATATTAATATTCCAATAAAAAGACTTAAGCTTCTTCCTACTACAATTTGTGAACAAGTTGAATTCCATTATAGACCACAAGACTATAAAAAAAGGTATATTAATGTGCTTGACGAAGAAAACTCACATATATATTCTTAACATAACATATATGTATGAATATTAATAAATTAGTTGCAGATATTTATCAGTTACAAATGTGGAATTTATTATCTATATACCCTGAACAAATATATAACTATTATTTTTATATTGAATAATGATTCTGAACATGAGTTTAGAACAGCATATTTTGTGAAAAAAATATAGAGAAAAGAATGATGCTGAGATAGAGATAAACCATATCAATTAAGTGAAAAAACAAAAGAAAAATATATCTAAAGCTATTGGGTTGTCTTTTTTTATGAAATTGTTAATATGGACTTTGAAGATTTAGAAAAAAATATAGAACAAAGAATAGAGAAAAAAGCCTACATATGATTTAAGGTTAAGAATAGATGGTATTCAATAGATGAAGAACACATTATTACTATTGAACAAGTAGATAAAAAATTAGATAAAACTACTAATGGCCCTAAACTTGTTTTTTAAGAATAAAAACAATAATGATAGTAATAAAATTCAAGAAAGTAATGTAAAATACTTTCTTTTTTTGTTTTGTTAATATATAATGTAGTTAGTAAGTTTATTATTTACTATCATCTTTTTTTTGCCTGGCAGTTGTTAAACCCAAGGCTTCTTACTGACACCATTAAAGATTTATTCGAACTAGAAATAGTTCGTTTTTTTTGTTTAACATTGACATTTACATAAGTAAATGTTACACTAGCTTTCAATTGAGGGGAGTGTTTAGAATGAAATGTTTAAATAAAATAAATGTAGGGGATGTATTTTTTATAACAAATAGTAATTTTCAATATAGTACAATCTATGATAATTATGAAGATTTTGAGAATACTGGAGATGTTCAATATAAATATCCTTTTTTAACTAAAGCTGATTTTATTGGAAATATAGATTCAGAGGTGTTTTTTGCTGTTAAGTATTTAGAAACTCAAAAGTTCAGGAGATGACTACAGGAAGAGTATTCAGCATTGAAAGTAAACTTGTTGACGATACATCTTAGGTTGAACCATCTTACTGTGGATTGAGTTTTACAGATCTTTCTTTAGATGGTGAATTTTTAAATACGTTCAACGGGAAAACCGGGACTTTTTGAACCTATAAGTGAAGAAACATATAATAGAATATTAAAAGCAATTTGAGTTTCACTTGCTACTAGAGAACCAATACGCATTGCTACAAATATGGCTCGTCCAGTAGAAATTAATGAAGAAAGTATGGAAGATTATTTAAGAAATACTGATGAAGAAAGAATTGCAATAATAAATTATTATATAGCTGTTGCTAAAGGAGAATTTTCTAGAGAATATCAACAAGTATTTTCAAAGGTTGATGAAAAGATGCAAGCAAAGGCTAACTTTGAAAAGCCAATTGGAAAATTTTAGAAAAATAAAAGTGATGTTTCATTATCCCAAAAAATAATTAATGTTTGGAACTATTTATTAGTTCTTTTTTTTTTATTTTTGAATGGTTTATTTATATGTTATACTATATTTGCATTGGAGGATATATATGAAAAAAATAGCTTTAGATTTAGATGGTGTAGTTTTTGATTCAGAAAATCTCTATCGTGTTTATACAGAGATGTATGACGTTGATGTTTTAAAAAGAGATTCTTTAATAGATAACAGTAAAAGAACTTTTCAAAAACGTTATAAATGGAGTGATGAAGAAATTCAAGATTTTTGTGATAAAAATGTAAAAAAATTATTGATACTGCTAAGTTTATGACTGGGTTTGAACTAGTAATAAAAAAGTTAAAAGAAAGATACGACTTTGTAGTTATTACTGCTAGAACTGATTATCAAGCACTTATTGCTAAAAAAAGCATTTGAAAATATTGGATTAGGTGACATTAAAATATTTAATAATGAACATAGTAAAATCGAAAAAATTTTAGAGGAAAAAGTTGATTATATTATAGATGATGATGATATTATTTGTTCTAATGCTGCTGATAATGGAGTATGTGCTTTATATTTTAAGAACAATGCAGCAACCAAGATGGAAAAAGATAATGTTATTAATATAAATAACTGGGGAGAGATATATAAATATCTTATGTTAAATGAAAGAGATGCTAAAAATGAATTATAAAAAAATGAGAGAATATACTCATGAAGAATTTGTCAATTTGGTTATGAGTTTAAATGAAAAAGAACTTCTTGATTTGAGTTCTAATTATGGTGGTTATCCAGTTCTTTTTAGAATGTCTTTAGATGAAAGAATTAGTCATATTCCGTTTATTCAAACTGGGGCTGCAGTTATTATTAGAAATCAAGATGGCCAAATATTATTACAAGAGAGAACTGACAGAGATAAGTGGGGGATTACCTGGAGGTTGTCAAGATTTAGGAGAAGATTTAAGATTTACAGCAGCAAGGGAGGCTTTTGAAGAAACGGGAATAAAGTTAAATACTGATAAGTTAAAATTAATAGATACATTATCTGGAAGTAGTAGAAAAAATAGTTATCCAAATGGGGATATTGTTTATAATAATACGTCTCTTTATTTAGCTGATGTTTCTATAGCTGATGAATCAAGTCTAAAAGGAGATTCTGAAACAAAAAGGCTAAAGTTTTTAATTTAAATGAGATACCAAAAAATATAATGGATGCTGATTTGAAAATGCTTATAAAAAAACATTGTGAAAAATGATTTGAACTATTTATTAGTTCTCTTTTTACTTTATGTTAAAATATATCTATACTTATGGAGGTAAAAAATGATAAAAAATAAATAATAATAAAATATTGATGATATCACATATGGCTGATATTGATGGAATGGGTTCGGTTATTTTATCAGATAAATTTATAATAATCAAGTTGATTATATCTTAGCCGAAACTAAAGACTTAGCCAATTTGTTTAAAACGTTTGATTTTTCTAATTATGATGTTATATATCTACATTTTGATCATCATTCATCATATGGTGGGGTTGTTCCAAATTATGTTAATGCTCATGTTATTTTAAATGGAAGAAAAACTTGTGGAACGGAGCTTTTCTATAACTATTTGTTAAGTCTATCAACTAAACTTGATAGTCCTTTCTATCATGTTTTTGTTGAAGCTACAAGAGAAACTGATACATGGGATTTTCTGGAAGAAACTTATAATGCCAAAATGCTTGCTTGTGTTTATGGAATAATTGGACCAGTTGCTTATATTGAATTAATTAATTCTTTAAATGATTTAGAAGAATTTAAACTTCCTAATCTTTTTAGTGATCTATATGAAGCTGATTTGGTTCGTCAAAGAAGTTATATTGATTTTGTAAAATGAAAACCTTTTAGTGACAACTTATAAACAATATAAAATAGGAGTTACTATTGCAGAACAATATAGATCAATATTAGGTAATGAAATTTGTAAAATGCGACCTGATTTGGATTTTGTAATGATTCTAAATTATAGTCGGAACTCAGTTTCTCTTAGATGTGTTAAAGATGATGTTGATTTAAATCAAATATGTGCGGAATTTCATCATGATGGTGGAGGACATAAAAAATCAGCCGGATTTGTAATAGATGAAGAATCTATTCCTAAAATTCAAGAATATCATAATGAATATTTAAAAAAAAAGATAACTTTTTACTGATTAGTATAGGAAATATGATTTAGTTGATACTATTAATGGTGATAAAATGTATTATATGAACCTTTTTTTCATATTTTCTATATTGGGTTATATTATGGAAAGTTTTTGGAATATTCTTTGTAAAGAAAAATTTGGAAGTGGAATTCTTTATTTACCTTGGACACCGATATATGGGTTTGGAACTGTTTTTAATTATCTGTACTTTTTAATATTATTCAAAAATATATTCATGTTGCTGGATGGCTAAATTGTATATTTTTCGCTTTAATCATGATGGTTTTCTTAACTATAATTGAGTTAGTTGGTGGTGTTTTTATTGAAAGAGTATTTCATAAAACTTTTTGGGATTATCGACCATTTAAATATAATGTTGGTAAATATATTTCATTAGAAATTTCTCTGATATGGGCTTTTCTTCAGTTATTTTACCTTATATAGTTGAACCTATTATTAAACCATTTATAAAGGTTATTCCAACGTATATAACTATCATGTTTATTTGTTTATTTATAATTGATAATATATTCACTTATGCTGGTGGTAAAGTTCATAAGTAGTATAAAACTTAACTTTGTGGTTAAAATAAGTTTAGGTGATATTATGGAAGAGAATATAAATATTTTAGATGAATTAAATAAGGGTGCTTGTATGGGAATGGATTCCATTGATATGATAAAAATAAAGTCCAAAATGAAGATTTTAAGAAAACTCTTGATACTATATATAAAAGGTACGAAGAAATATCTAGAAAAATAAACAAACTTTATTATAAATATGATCGTGTTGATGATCCAAAAGAAACAAGTCCAATAAATAAGGCAATGCTATGGTCAGGAATAGAGATGAAAACGATTGCTGATACAAGTGATTCTAAGCTTGCAGAACTTTTTATTAAACGGGGTTAATATGGGAATAATTGAAGGTAGAAAAATATTTAATAATAAGTCTATGGATATTGAGGTTTTGGATATTACAAAAAAGAATTTATTAGAATGCAAGAAGATAGTATTGATATTTTAAAACAATACTTATAACTTGGAATTGTTTTTGTGGAAGTTGGTTTTATAAAAACTTAAGACATTGTTACATTCGTTGGCTCTTAAAATGTTAGTTATTTCAACTAGATAATCTAGTTCGTCAACAAAGTACACTTTTGGTATTATATATATTTCTTTTAAAGATTTTAGATATTCTTTTAAACCTTCAAAATCTAATGAGTAAAACAATTGAAAATATTTATTTTCTTTTTCTAAATCAATTTTTTCTTCATTGTTTATTAACTCAAAAATGATTTCATCGTTTAAACATAGTTCTTTCAACAAGGTTATAAATTCGTTATAATCTTTTTCAGTTTGGATATTTTTTAATACATTTATAAAAAACTAATATTAAATTTGGCATTTTTATTTTCCTCTCTAATAAAATATATAGATGTTATTTGACATTATTACTACATACGTGGGAAAATAACTATATTATCTATATTTGTTCTAAATGAAAGTGAGGAAATTTTATGACTTTAAGTGTATTGAATACATTTTATAATTCCCTTGTAAAAAGAAGCTTCTGAGGGTAGAATTGATTGTTATTTTAAATTTAATGTTTGTTTTTGGAACATATATAAGAGATTTAGATTGTTTTTATTCCATCTAAAATAAATAATAAGAATTATTTGGTTCCGATATTGGTTATTAATGATTTTGATTTATTTAATAATTTATTAGTTCAATATGTTGATATGTCTTTAAATTATTATAAAGATGAGCCTTATTTTCAAGAACTGGATGAATTAGATGATAGTTTTTTTTTTATAAACAAAAAATGGTTTTATGCTTATTATGGAGCAATGCAACAATTGGAGATTTTAATAATCCTGAAGAATATTTAAAAAAAACGTATAAATTTTATGAGAAACCATATGGAAGAAAAAATATATTTAGGATTTTCAAGTGTTTTAAAAGGCTAACTTGGAATGTATAATATTTAAAGATAGAATATTTAATGAAACTCCAAATTCTATTGTTTTTAAAGCTTATTTAGATGATAAAGTTTATTATTTTCCGGTTATTAGGTTTGGAATAAGTGATGATATAGTTTATATTTATGCAATGCAAAAAAAACATAAAATTTGTTGGTGAAGAAACTTTTTTCTAAAAAGATAAATAGACAACTTTATAAAGTGAATGAAGGTGTTGATATAAATGATAAAAGTTATCCGAATATTATGAATGTAACTTCATCTTTTGTGGTTGCAGGTGACTTATTTATATGGCTTTTTAATGAGTTAGGATTTAAAAATTTTAAAAACTATTTCGCCTTTTACCAATTAGATGGAATTCTAAAAATATAAAGAATCAAAAAAGTGGGTTTACTTGTCTAAAATTAAAAAAAAAAACAAGATTATGAAAATGCAACTAAAAAAAGTTTTTTTAATACTTTTAGAAGAATAAGTTATCATAATAATAATTTATATGCTTTACAAAACGGAGAAAATTTAGAAATAAAGGTTTCAGAATTTGAAGATTATGCAAATAATAAAGTTTTTAATGAAATAAAAAGTTTAACTAAGAATAATAATAGTCTAATTAAGTAATTTGTAATAGTCCAATTTATGTATTTTTTGCATACTATAAACTAGAAAGGAATTGACTATTATGAATCCAAGATGTTATGAAAATGAAAAGATGGATATGAATATGGGAATGGATACTGATATGATGAACAACAATGGTATGTGTGGTTGTGCATGTCCTCCAGTATATGAATGTCCACAAGAAAAGAGTATGTACTAGAGTAATTGTACATGAAGTTCCGCATGTAATGCCAATACATACTAAGATTATAAATCATCATGTTTATAAACATTCTTATACTCCTTGTTATACAATGAGTGAATGTGATACTTGTGAAAACGTATATGATCCTTGTTGTAAAAACTTCTAGAAATAGGAGTTTTTTTTTATATTTGTTTTAAATAAAATACTATTTTGTATGATATAATAAATTTATTAAAAAAAAAAACTTGTGGAGGTTTTATGAAAATATTTATAATATCAAGTGCAGCTTTTATGACAAAATTAAATCCATAAAAAGATTACTTAGAAAGTAAAGGTTTTGAATTATTAATGCCAAATACATATGACTCACCTAACTTAACAAAAGAAGCATGGAATGAATGATATGAGGCACATGCAAAGTTAGTACAAAAAGCTTTTCAAAATGAGTGAAGAAAAAATTAAAAGCGTTGATGCTGTTTTATGCATTAATTTTGAAAAAAAATAATATTGAAAATTATATTGGTGGTGCTACATTTATTGAAATCTATGAAGCATTTAAAAATAATAAAAAATATATTTATATCATGATATTCCAAAAGGTATGTTATTTGATGAAATAGCTAGTTTTGAACCAATAGTAATTAATGAAAATTTAGATTTAATTAAATAAACGATGAAAGGAAAAAAATTATGAATGTACAAGAATTAAAAGAAGAATTAATTAAACAAAAGAACTCTAAATTTAAAGGAAATTTATATCATTTCTCTCAAGTTAATTTTGCATACAATTCTAATAAAATTGAAGGTAGTAAGTTAACTAGTGATCAAACTGAAGCTATTTTTTGATACATCTTCTTTTTATATCTAAAGCAGATGAATTAATTAAATTGGATGATGTAATTGAATCTAAAAATCATTTTAAATTATTTGATTATATGTTGGATAATGTAAAATCAAGTTTTAACTAAAGAAATGATTATTGAAATGAATGAGATATTAAAGAAGAATACAAGTGATGAAGATGATCCTAGATATAATGTTGGAGGATTCAAAATAGTTCCTAATATGATAGGTGTTATAAATACAGTTGATACAACGAAACCAGAAAAAAGTTGGTGAAGAATTAGATAAATTATTAGATTTATATAATTCTAGAAATACTATTACTTTAGAAGATATAATTGATTTTCATTTTAAATTTGAACGTATTCATCCGTTTGGAGATGGAAATGGTCGCGTTGGAAGAATTATTATGTTTAAAAAGAATGTTTAAAAAAATAATATTGTTCCTTTTATCGCGCTTGATGATGATAAGTCTTACTATTTAAGAGGTTTAAAAGAATACGAAAATGATAAAATGTTTTTTAATTGATACTATAAAACATGAACAAGACATTTATGAGAAAATATGTGCAGAACTATTAAGTTTTGATTTAAATGAAAAATATTAAAGAAATAGTTTGGGCTTCTAGAAATAGTAGTTTTTTATGTTTTTTGTAAATAAAGTGTATAGACTATTTATATATTTTTTTTTATTGTAGTATATTTTTAAATAGGAGAGTGAGAAAATGATTTATCCATCAATCGATAAAATCTTAAAAAACAGTTGAATCTAAATATACTTTGGTTCATGTTGTTGCAAAAAGAAGTAGACAAATGCAAGAAACAAAACATTTTCAAATGAAAGAAAATGAATATGTTTCTAAAAAAGAAATTGGAAGAGCATTGGAAGAAATTGACAAAGGATTAATTCATATTATAAAAATTAATCTTTTTTTTGAGAGGAAATATTATGAAATTTTATAATAAAAATATCGAAGATGTATTTGAAGAACTAAAAACTAGTGAATCTGGACTTTCTTCTAAAGAAGCAGAGACGAGAATTTTAAAATATGGTAAAAACGAATTAGAGGAAAAAAAAAACAATCATGGTTTTTAAAATTTTTGGCTCAGTTTAATGATTTAATGATTATAATTCTTTTAATTGTTGCAGTATTTTTAGTTTTTTATGGAGTTTTGTTAGTCATGAATATACTGATGCTATTGTAATATTTGTTGTTGTTTTAATTAATTCTATAATGGGATTTATTCAAGAAGAAAAAAGCTGAAGTGACTTTGAATGATTTAAAAAAATATTCTGTTTCAAAGTGTAAAGTTAAAAGAGATGGAGTTATTCATATAATAGATTCATCTTTAATCGTTCCTGGTGATATTGTTATTTATGAAGCAGGAGATAAAGTTACAAGTGATGCAAAATTATAAGTGAAAGCAATTTAAGTGTTGATGAATCTGCTTTAACAGGAGAATCTTTACCAGTTAGTAAAAATAGTAAAGTTTTAGAAGGTAAAAGAATTATTCAAGATAGAACTAATATGCTTTTTTGTGGTTCAGTTATAACAAATGGAAAAAGCAACTGCAGTTGTGGTATCGACTGGTATGCTTTCAGAAATTGGCCTTATTGCTGTATCTCTTAATACTCCATATGCAGTTCCATCACCATTGGAAACTAAAATAAAGGAATTAAGTAAAAAAATAACTATATTGATATTTTTTATAATTTTATTTATTTTTATTTATGGACTTATAAATGAATATAAAATACTTGAAATACTTATGTTATGTGTTTCTTTATCAGTTGCAGCTATTCCTGAGGGACTTCCTGCAGTTATTACAATTACTTTATCAAATGGAGCAGCAGCTTTATTTAAAAAAAATACAGTTGTAAAACAAATAAGTGCAGTTGAAACTTTGGGTGCAGTTGATATAATCTGTTCAGATAAAACTGGAACTATTACGGAAAATAAAATGAAAGTTGTAAAAACTGATTTAGTTGATGAAAATATGTTTGATCTTATCTCGGTTCTTTGTAATGATGCCGTTATAGGTGATGAAGAAATTGGAGATCCAACAGAGATAAGTTTACTTAATTATATTGGAAAAGCAAAAAAATTAAGAAAATCAATGATGAATATTATAGACTAATAGATGCACCTTTTGATAGTTCTAGAAAGATGATGAGTACATTTGTTAGCGATGATAAAAATTCATATGTACTAGTAAAAAAGGAAGTTTGGAAAACTTATTAAAAAAGATGTAATATATCGGATAAAGAAAGAGAAGAAATATTTAAAAGAGAAAAAAGAAATGTCTGATGTATCTTTAAGGGTTATTGGTTTTGCTTATAAAAAGTAAAGAAGGAAATTAAGTCTTCTAAGGAACTTTTAGATAATGAAAAAGATTTAATTTATGTAGGTATTTGTGGAATGATTGATCCACCTAGAAAAACAGTTGCATCTTCAGTTTTAAAATGTAAAAAAGCTGGTATTAAACCTATAATGATTACGGGGGATTCTTTAAATACAGCTATTAGTATAGCAAAAAACGTGGGTATTATTGAAAATTCAAATGAGGAATCTTAGGAAGTGAACTTGATAATTATACTGATGAAGAATTAAAGAGTGTTATAACAAAATATTCAGTTAATAGTCACAGTATTTCAAAATAGTGGAAAAGTAGTAGCAATGACTGGAGATGGAGTAAATGATGCTCCTGCTATAAAAGATGCTCATGTTGGAATAGGTATGGGTATTACTGGTACTGAAGTTACAAAAATGTTGCATCAGACATATTCTTAATGGACGATTCATTTTTCAACAATAGTTGTAGCAGTTGAAGAAGGAAGAAGAATATAAATAATTGAAACAGCCTTTGTTTTAGTAACTTATTTTATAAGTTTAAAATATTTTTTCAAGTGATGTTGCTTCAACTTTAGCTTTATTATCACTTGTAATGCAAGAAATAATTTATGCATTTAGTTGTCGTAATCTAAAGAAATATATTTTTAAAGAGGGAATATTCTCTAATAAAGCGTTTAATATTGGAATATCAATTTTACTTATAATTGAAGCTTTAATATTCTTAACACCAATTGGTAATATCATAAATGTTGTAGTAGTTGATATAAAAGCAATTTTATTGGTTATTTTATTTAATTTACTAGCGTTTATAATATATGAAATATCTAAAGTTAAAGTAGCAAAAATATTTAAAGATTAGTTAAAAATTATGCAAAAACTTGCGTAATTTTTTTATTGCAATATTATTTTAAAAAATAAACTTTACATCCATAAAAATAAAAAATATATATTACAACAAATATGTAGTATAATTAAAAATAGGATAGGTGTGTGAAATTAGGTGAAAAGAAAAAATGTAATGTAAAATAATTTAAAAGATGTGTATTTTAATAAGCAAAAATTAAAAAAATTTTGAAAATTTTGTGTAAACCCACCAAAACGACTTGAAAATCGGGGGGTATTATAAAATAAAATAGTAGAAAGTAGGGAATAATATGAAGAAGAAAAAAGTATGCTTATAATAGCAATATTACTAATGAGTATTGGATTTGCAGCAATCTCAACAACTCTAATTTTAAACGGAAATGCTAAAGTAAGCGAAAACAGTGAAGATTTTAGTGTAATCTTCACAGCTGCAAGTATAGATGGAAATGATGTATATTCAACAGCAGTAGATGATACTAAGAAAACTAATAACATTTACAACAAGTGAATTAAAAACATTAAATCAAACAAGTATACTAACATATGAAGTAACAAACAATTCAAGTAACTATGATGCAAATGTAATAGTTACATGTGTACCAAAGGAAGGAACAACAGCAAAATACACAAGTATCAAAAATAAACTTGATAATGATGCAACAGTAATTAAAGCTAAAGAAACATTAAATGGAACATTAACAGTAACACTTAATAAAACATCAACTGAAGCAGTAACAGAAGAATATATATGTAAGTTAGAATTTAATGCTGTAGAAAGAGATACATTAGGAGTAACAAAACCAACTTTTGTAGCATGGGTACCAACATATTATGCATTTGGAGAACCAACAACAGCAAGTGCAACAGATTATACAACATTAGGTAAAAAGGTATTTGCAGGATTGGGAACTGATAATACAAAAGGTGTATGTATAAATGATAATGGATTATTTTGTATCAAACCAAATGATTATGATAATTCAGTTTTAGCAATAAAGAATCATTTTGGGGAATCAACTTGTAATGACAATGGTTCTGTCTTTGGCTGCGGCTCTGATGCGTTCTACTGCCTTGCTAGTCCCAATGGCCGCGTGTACTGCCGTGATCACTGGCTAATGAGAGCTGCGATGTCCTCTTCTGGTTCTGTCTCTTGCAACTAGTCTTGCCTCCAAGAAAAGCCAATATACTTTATTTAATTAGTAATATTTTAAATTAAAGATTTGGAAATAAGAATATTCCATGTGGAAACACAAAATATATGCAGTAAATGAAAACTTAGATTAGTAGTAAATAACATGAACTTCTTTGTTTTCTATCCTTACTGCTTTTTTTTTAAAAAGGTCTTATAAGAGACTTTAAGAGAATGTTTAACTAGTAATAAAAATCTACATATAAAACCAAATTTTAGTTAAAAGTGCTAAAATAGTTGGCAAGTGCATAAAATTTGGTATAATGAATATGTTTTAAAAAGGAAAGCGATGTATCCACATCCACCTGAGCTGCTAATATGGTGCTAGGTAAAAAGCTAAAAATAGAAAAAATTATTTGTTTATAATTATACTATAATTAGGTTTTTAAGTGGATACAAATGTATTCACTTTTTAATTTGAATTTGGAGGTGCTTATCATAGCAAATATGAACAAAAAGAATGATGATTTACTTATCAATGAAAGAATTAAGGTTCCAGAACTTATGGTAATTGGACCAAATGGAGAACAAATGGGAACTAAAAAACTTTGCTGATGCTTTAACAATTGCAAATTTTGCAGGTTTAGATCTTGTTTTGATGAATCCTGGGAATGCTCGTCCAGTTGCTAAAATAATGGATTATAACAAATTCAAGTATGAAAAAATAAAAAGGCAAAAGATGCTTTAAAGAAACAAAAAAGAAGGTGCTAGAGAAACTAAAGAGTATCGTTTATCACCTAATATTGATGTTGGAGACTTTGAAACAAGAAAGAAAAAGCGCTCAAAAGTATCTTGAAAAAAGGTCATAAGATCAAAGTGTCTATTAGATTTAGAGGACGCGAAATGGCTCATACTGAAATCGGTAGAGAAGTAATGATGCGTTTTTATGAATCACTTAAAGACATTAGTGAAATTGAAAGTGAACCAAAACTTGAAGGTCGTAATATGACTATGATGTTAGCCCCAAAGAAAGAAATGTAGGAGGAAATTATGGCAAAACAAAAACACATAAAGCAACTAGTAAAATATTGAAAAAACATAAAATGGCTTAATTACTTATAAGAAGAGTAATGGAAACCATAAAACAGCTAAAGACACTTCTAAAGCTGTTAGACAAAAGAAGAAATAAAGGACAATTAGCGAAAGGAATAGCTGACAGATTAAAAAATGTCATCTAGTAGGTGGAAATAATGACAAGAGTTAAAGGTGGATCTGTTGCTAAAAACAGACGTAGAAAAAGTATTAAAAGTGCAAAAAGGATATTTTGGATCTAAACATAGATTATTCAAAACTGCACAAGAACAAACATTCCATAGTGGAGCTTATGCTTATAGAGATAGAAAACAAAATAAGAGAAACTTCAGAAAATTATGGATTACAAGAATCAATGCTGCATGCCGTATGAATGATATTAGTTATTCTAAATTCATTAATGGTTTATCAAAAGCAGGTATTGAAATCAATAGAAAGATGTTAAGTGAAGTTGCTATCGATAATCCAGCATTATTCACTTCATATGTTAATATTGCTAAAGATGCTTTAGCTGGTAAAACAGTTAAAACTGAAACTAAAAAAGCTTCAACTAAAGAAGTAAAAGAAGTTAAATCTGAAGAAAAAAAACTGATTTATCTAAATTAACTGTAGCTGAATTAAAAGAAATGGCTAAAGAACAAAAAAATTGAAGGATATACTACAATGAAAAAAGCTGAATTAGTTGCTGCTTTATCTAAATAGTCATTATTGGATTATTATATGTAAAAAATTGGTATTATTTACCAATTTTTTTTATTAATTTATTGCAACTTTAATTATATTACTTTATAATTAATATAGAAAATTATAGTCAATTTTATATTCTCTTTATAATTTTAATGACAGGAGTGATTTAAATGCTAGGAGCTGGATTCATAACTCGTACGCTTGGTGATATTTTTATTCGTTTGTTTGATACTGTTGCTTATACACTAGTAAGTGTGAGCTATCGTATATTTTTAGCTGTAAGCGAACTTGATCTATTTGGTGGTGGAACAGCTGGAGCTGCTTTATATGAAATGTTTACTAAAAAAAAATGTATTTAGTTTTGTCGGTTGTAATGCTTTTTATTTTTGCTTATGAACTAATTTTGCTACTTATTAATCCTGATGGGGATGGAACAAAAAAAACAACTGGATTACTTAAGGATTTTGTTATTTCAATTGCTTTAGTAGTGGTTTTTACCTGTTGTGTTTAAATATATGACGGTTTTTCAATTACATGTCATAAAAAAACAACACCATTGGAGCTTTAGTTTTAGGTACTGCGCCAACTTCAAGCAATACTGCTGAAAGTGCTTATGGTGACTCGATTGGAATGGTTGTTTTAATGGCTTTTTATCATCCACAAGGCGCTGGATATGACTCATTCTTTGAAACAACTGGTGAGTTTAAGGGAATAGACCAAGCTGTGACAGATTGCGAAGCTGGAGGAAAAGCAAGCCACGATACTTGTCAATCATGGGCTGAAGCACTTGATAAATGGAATACGAAAATGCAAAACTCTGGACTTGTTTTTGCTGGACTTAATGATATTACGCAAAATTCTGGCTTAATCAATACTTTAGGAGATTCTGATGGCTCAGAATATATGTGGATATTATGTACTGGTTGTGGAATCCTAGTTGCTTGGTTCTTTATAAGCTATGCAATTGACTTAGGTACGCGTGCAGTTAAACTTGGTGTTTTAGAAATTATTTCACCAATACCGGTTATGTTTAATGCTATACCTAAAATGAAAAAGTCTTTTTGAAACATGGAAAGGCGAACTAATAAAAACTTATGTAGAACTTTTTTAGATTAGCAATTATTTTCTTTTTATAGTAAAATTATGTACACTGGTTCCGGAGTTTGTAGAAATAATATTCAAGGATCCAATGACTGGTGTAAAAGGTGATTTCTTTGTTAAAAGCAATAACGATGGTTGTATTAATACTTGGCCTTCTTAAATTTGCTAAAGAAGCACCTGAATTATTTAAATCATTATTTGATAATGGTGGTGGATTATTCAAAGGGCTTAATTTTAAACCTGGTGTTAAGGGAAGAATTGAATCTAATGAATATGCAATGAAAGGAATGTCGGCTGTAACTGGTGCTGCATTAGGAACTGTCGGAAACTTTGCTCAACGATATAGACAAGCTCAATTTGACAAAGATGGAAATGAATTTAAAAACTCCCATAAAACATTTAGCGCATTAACTGCCTTAACAGCTGCACCTCGTGGTTTAATAACTGGTGCTAGATCGGGATTAAAAAACAGTTCTAGTACACTTAAAGGTTTAAAAAGATACTGGATATTCTGCAATAGCTGATGCTCATACTTCAGAAGAAAATGCATTTAACAGAGACTTTAGAACTGCTGTTAGACAAACCTACAGAGATAATCGTGACGACGGAAGAACAAATGCTGAAGATTCTATGCTATTAGATCATATTAAAAATAACCGTGGAGAATATGTTAATAAGAAAAAAGCTTTTTTTGGCAATATAGGTGGTGGACTAAAGAATTTTGGTGATGAACTATCTGGAAAAAATCAAACTTTCTCTAGTCGTGAGGTAGAAAATTTAAATAAAATATCTGGCAGTTTGTCTTCATTAGAAAATTATGTTAAGTCTGGATTTGACAAGGTAACAGATAGCATTATTAAGGCTAGAACTGAAGCATTAAAGAAGACTTATGAAAAGGTAGATTAGCAGGTAGAACTGCTGAACAAATAAACGATGATATTAAAAGAATTAACGAAAAAATATACTGAACTTATAAATCAAGCAAAAGCAACTTATCTTTCTAAAAATGCTAATCAAGTTGAGGTACTTGCTTCTAGTTATAAACAATTGGATAAAGATATTAGAAATGCTAATATTGATTCTAGAACTATGAGAGCTATTAATGAAAAAATATATGAAAAAGTTGGCGTTAGCAGTGTTAGTGAACTTGTAGCTAAGGCAAATAATGCTGCTGAAGCCAAGGACTATACACAATTCTTAAAAGCTATGGATACAATGAAAGATATTCATAAAATAGTCGATGATGCTAAGGCAGCAGATGCATTATTCAAGAAACAAGAAGAAGAGAAGAAAAAAGATAAGAAATAGGGTGACTAGAAAATGCAAAATTCTATATTAGAACAACAAAAGGAAATTTGTGAGTCAATAATTGATGGATATGAAACTATTATAGCAACTGATGCCCCTGCTTTTGAAGCATTGGAAAAGGCTAAAAAGATAGTTTAAGCAATTGTATAATGGAAAACATTCATGATTTTGAACGTTCTCAAAGGTTGCAAAATGAAATTAAATTGTATTATTTGAGTAGGGAATATGCTTTATTTTTAAAATCTTTTGAAAGGAATTTGTATTCAAAAAAATACTTCATAAGGTAAAGTTAGACATTACGTCTGGTAGAAAATATCAATATTTTGATACTTTAGGATTAGATGTAAACTCTAATTTTGAAGAAGATTTAAGAGCATTCTTTGCTAACTATAAGATAGCAGCAAAAAAAATAAAAAAAGAACTTGAAAGTTTAATTGAACTTTCACAAAAGAATAGAGGGATTCATTTATGAAAAATACTTATTTGATTCCGGCCAATTCAAAAAAGATCTATGTTAATATTTGGACTTTTTGCTCCAATAGATTTGATTATCTTTTCAGTTGGAGCCGGATTGACTGTTATATTGATGCTTTCTTTTCAAGCATCAACAATAAATGATGTATTTATGGTATTAACTCCTTTACTAATAAGTACAGCTTTGGTGCTTCCTGTTCCTAATCATCGTAATGTGGACACTTGCATCAAATGTATATTATTTTTTATCAAATAGAAGAACGTATTTTTGGAGAGGTTGGTGTATGATAAATGGCGAAGAAAATAAAAATAGAACAAAGTAAATATACTGAAGATTGGTTACCTATTAAAGATATAAAAAATGGCATGATTGAGGTAGAAGGAAAAATTGGAGAAGGAACTCAGTTGGTCGTGGGTGTTAGGATAGAACCTAAAAACATATTTATATCCGAGCAATCTATTCAAGATCGAACAATAGCTGCATTAAGAAATTTTTATAACACGTTGGATTATGAGTTTTGGCTTGTTTGTTGTGATAGACCGGTTGATATAAATCTATATAGGTCTGAGCTTGAAATTATGTATAATGATGCTCAAAGTCAACAAATAAGAAAAATGATTCTTGAAGATATTCAAAAGTGTGAAAAATTTATTGGCCCTGAAATAAATGCAGTTGATACTGAATTCTACTTGTTATTCAAAGATAGTCCAAAAAATATGGAGCGTATTCAAAAACGTATTCATAATATTATTTCTGGACTTGCAACTGCAGGACTTAATTCAAGACAATTAACTGATGATGATGTAAGAGTATTGTTGGATAGTTTCTTTAATTGATTTTCAAATGCATTTAATGATTACTGCTGATAATAAAGATGAATTAGAACTTCAAAAAAATGCAAATAAAAAGTTATCTTGATGCTTTAGAATGAGAGCTATTGCTTTAATGTTTGAACAAGAAAAGGCATTAAAGTCAATTCTTCCAATATTCCCACCCAAGATATTGAAAATAGAATTGGTACGCCGATACCATCTGTTACAATAGCAGCAATGTATCCATTTATCTTTGATAGTATTAAAGACCCAGGCAGTGCAACACTTCTTGGCGTAGATTTCTCTGGTGGTGTTATATTATTTAATCAATTCTTATATCAAATAAGAAAAGAAAATAATAGAAATAATGCTAATATTATTTTACTTGGTATGAGTGGTTCTGGTAAGAGTACTGCTGCGAAAGTACTTTTTAGAACTCATATAAGAAATGGATTTAAAGTTGTTTGTGTAGACCCAGAAGGTGAACTTGGAGAAATGTGCAATAGTATGGGTGGAGATTTCTTAGACCTTGGTAAAGGTGGAGAATTTGGTATGATAAATCCTCTTGAAATTGTTATCGATGCTGATGAAGAAGAAATTGCACAAGGTCTTGGTTATACAGTTTTAACTAGAACTTTACAACAAGTTAAAAGCTTTTATGAAATATTATTCACCAAGTATTGAAGATGATGTTTTAACAATGTTTAGTGATGTTTTACAAGAAACTTACAAAAACGATTTAGAATAGATTATAATACTGATTTTACTAAGTTAACTAGTCATGATTATCCAACAGTTTATGCAACAATAAAAAGGGTTATAATGGAAACTCGAGAACTTAATGGAAAGACTAAAAAAAGTTAGACCATTTATTAATGAATTAAGATATTATTTTAATGGTCATACAACAATAAATGCAAATGAAGATTTCATTGTGTTTAATATAAAAAGAAGTTATGAATGGTGACGTTAATATTCGTAATGCATTATTCTTTAACATATTGAAGTATGCTTGGGGTTTATGTTTGGATAAAAACAAAAATACAGTTATGATGGTTGATGAAGCTCATATTTTATTATCAGGTAATAATGAATTAGGTGCTGAATACTTAGCTCAAATGCAAAGAAGTGCTAGAAAATACAATACTGGTACTATAATTATTACTCAACAACCAACTGACTTTGCTTCTGAAAAAATTATCAGTCATGGTAAAGCTATTTTTGATAATGCATCTTATTATTTGATAATGGGATTGAAAAAAACAAGCAGTTGATGATCTTTCGAAATTGATAGATTTAAATGATAATGAAAAGGAGAGCATTAAGACATATACTCAAGGTGAGGCTTTGTTTGTGTGTGGATCTAGAAGAATGCGTATTAATGTAATTCTAACTCAAGATGAACTAGATTCCTTTGGTTCAGGCGGAGGTTTATAGTATTAGGCGGTGATATAATGGGAAAAAAGTGTTAGACATAATAAATATGTTATTCAAAAAAAGTAAATATGTTGTTGCTTTTTTTTGCAATAACACTTTTTCAGTTGTATTAATAAATAATGATGTTTATTCGGCATCTTTTAACTATAGTGATTTTGATTTTGATAAATATTTTTGAAGAAAAGGGTAATTATTGGACTAGTGGTTGTAAAGAAAATGAAAAATGTATTGATGAGATTGTAAAAAAGCAAAAGAAAATTTTATACTAAACTTTATAAATTACTAGCTAAATATGCGGAAAAAAAGGTATAATTGCTCAAGATAGTTATGTTGATAATATTATTCTTGAAACAGTGTTTATAAATATGAATCCAGGTATGTTTACTGATGATGGTACTGAGTATAAAAATATGTGGGGAAGTAGTGGAAGTCCATATAAGATTGATGAATCAGAAATGGATGATGTTGAGATAGATCCGGATGTTGATTATAGCAAAATATCTGAAGAATATGCTAATTACTATAGTGAAGAAAAGGATACTTTGAAACTGTTGGTATCTAATTTATTCTCTTATACAACAAGATGTTATGGTGTATATGGTAGTCCAAGGATTGTTAGAAATGCTGATGGAACTACTAGTAAAATATGTGACAGTGGAAACTTAGAGGATATTCCTAGTAGTGGCCTTATCGGTGGAAAAGTTTCTAAATGTGTTGATAAAACTGTTAATAGCCTTGGTTTTTATAAATATTATATAAGTAAATAACAACATGATCATTTCATAGCAAAATATTTCACTTCACTTTCAATCCTTGGACACATTCCTGTTGATGAATATTATCAACAATGCATGGATATGAGTGGAAATTATCCAGCAGGAACAGTTTATGGATATATGGATAGTGGAGAACTTCCTAAACTTGATACAAATAAATATTTTGACTTCTTAAGTTATAACTCATATTTTGATGGAAAAAGTCATTTACAAGAATATTTTGAGGATAAGGTTTTAAAACCTGCTAAAGTTGATTGTATGACTAAAGATTTATGTGATAATTCTTTAGAAAAAGCCGGTTTGTATGATCAATATGAAGAAGAAATAATAAAATCTAGAAGAACTATAATAAAAGATATTATTTGGATATTAAACAATTATGGTATTAAAGTTGCTTATTCTGGAGTAGGTATTGAATATGGTGAAGGAGCATATGATTCCGATAATACTGGTTGGTGGTGGCCAATTGGAAGTGATACATATTATTCTAGTGAACCGATTCCTACTAAAATTACGAGTTATTTTTGGGGTTCGTTCTTCTCCTACTGCTGGAGCTAGTACAAAACCATCAAGGTTTGGATATTGCACCTACTGTTGAAGCATATCGTACAAGCGGTGGTGATAGGGATCTTCCAATTATTGCTACAAGAGATGGTACTGTAGTAATGGCAACTGAAAGTATAAGTGGATATGGAAAATATATAAAAATACAACATGATAATGGAATGTATTCCGGTTATGGTCATATTAAAACTATTTTAGTTACAAATGGTCAAGCGGTAAAACAAGGAGATATAATCGCTTATATGGGTAATGAAGGTCGATCAACTGGTAAACATTTACACTTTGAAATATTTACTGATAGCTCAACAAGAGTTGATCCTCTTAGCTATGTAAATCAACTTTCTCAAGACCTGTTTCATCTTCAGGTAAATTTACTGCTGGTAGTGAAAACAAACAATCAGTTTGTTTAACTTTAAAAAAATTCTGGTTATAGTGATGTTGGAATTGCGGCTTTACTTGGAAATATTCAAGCTGAAAGTTCATTTAATCCATCTGCTGATAATGGAAGTCACGGTGGTATTTGTCAATGGGGATACACAGGAAGATATTTGAATCTAAAGAGTTTTAGACCTTATGATTATACAACACTTGAAGGTCAGGTTTTATTTATGATTCATGAACTTGGATCGTCTTACTCCTCGTTAGATGAAAAACTTCGAAATGGTGGGGTACAGCAAAATGATCTTGGTGATGCTGTTTGTATGAAGTATGAAGTCTCCAGGTAGAAAATATTGTAATGACCGTTATGAAAATCCTGAAAAAGTTTTTATCATATGTTCAAAATGGATGTAATTAGAAAGGGGATAAAGTATGAAAGATTTGTTAAATCATAAAAATATTATGTATGTTTTGATAATCTTGGTTTTGTATACCGCTATTGCATTACTTTATAGTCGAGTAAAATATGTAAACGAAAAATTATAGAGGTTAGTAATTATTCAAAATTTTATACTTTAGCTAATTCAGCAAATATGTATGTTTCTTATGTAGAATAGAAGATTCAAAAAAGTGTTTTAACTTTATTAAATGATGATTACGTTAAAGAACATGAACTAACCTTTTAGTAATGTAATATCTATGGTTAAAGATTTTGATACTTCACTGCCTTCTTTTAGAGTAACAAAAATGTTGGAACAAATAACTGGAAAATCAACAAAAAGATATTATTTAAAAGGAAATTTAGTAGATCTTTCAGAAGATGTTTATAATGTGTTAAAAGATTATTATTTGATTATTGATCTTGATGAGAATAATAACACATATCAAATAACTCCATATAATGGAGAAATATTTGTGGAGGGACAATATGAACAAAAAGTGATAGATTGATAGATATTTTGTTTAAAATTGCTATTTCTATTGAAATAATAGTTCTTATAATTTTAATAATTGCTAATATTACTACTCCAAGAGGAAAATTAAAACAAAAAAGTTTTTATGAAAACAAAAAAATTAATGAATTAATTCCGGTAAGTCCAACAGATGAACTTGTAGCTAAAAAAGTATTTTTCTGATTTTGTAAATTTAACATTTTATAATCCAGAGATAGCTTATGAACATTTAGCTGATTATTATAAAAAGAAAGTGTATCCATCATATGATTATTTCAAAAAAAATATTATGAATGATGTTACTGATGGTTTTAAAACTGCAAGTGTTTCATCATATAAAGTAACTGAAAAAATCAAAATATAGAGTAATTTATATAAAAAGATTCTAGTAATCATGAATATTTGATACGCGAAGATGGAATAATGAATTATAAAATTTATTTAGATATTAATAATGTAGATATTTAAATTAGAAAGGAATGATATTATGAATCCAAAATTTAATCTTAATAATGTTGGAAATATAGAAGGGTCTAACGCGCTTAAACCTAATGTTGAAAATGTAGTTAGCCCAAATATAAATGAGTTAGAAGATAATGTCATTCCTTTTCCTAGTGATAAAAAAAAAGAACGATAGCAAATTAGATGAAATCGTTCAAGGAATTCCTCAAGATAAAGAAAAACAGCAATAATGCTAAAGTAGATTTAACAGGTAAACAAATAAGTGAAGATGGGCAAGTAGAAGATTCGGCAACTAAAAAGACTTTAAAAGCAGTCGGTAGAGGAGCAGCTGCCTACTTCTCTGGTGGACAGTCACTAAAATATGATCAACAAATAACAAATAATAGGGCAAGTGATAAATTAATTGGAGTTGTTTCTGATGGACTTGATAAAGTTCCGGGAGTAAACTCTGTTACTGAGGGTTTAGATGAACTAAATATTGCTGATACGGCAAATGCTCTTATGGATACCGCTGGAAATGCAATGAATGGTGATGTTGCTAGTGCTGTTGAATCTGGAGCAAAAACAGTTAAAGAAACAAAAAAAACTGTAAAGAAGACTGAAAAGGCTTTAATTTCTAAAATATTGA
>VOFC01003305.1_pt1 | contig 22996 bp, 25 predicted proteins | sample 5384161 | NCBI WGS metagenome assembly VOFC01 (sample SAMN12384722, study PRJNA508395) | human gut metagenome | isolation source: healthy gut B | host: Homo sapiens | reverse complement strand
GATGCGCTCTGAGGCTTCTGAGGCGGCTCGCATTGCCTATGTGACGCAGGCCCGCACGCTTCGCGAACGCCGCGGCTCGTTTATCAAGATGGTTGTCATCTCCGCCCTTGTCGCGGCAATCTGCTCGCGCCTTCGTGGTACAGTTGGTGCGCTTGGGTTTTCGATCTCTACGGGCCTGGTGATCTGGGGCGTGGTCGATGCGGTGATGCTGACCAGTCAGATCAAGGTGCTCGACAAGCGCGCGATGGATATGATGCGCGCCCGCGACGCTGCCGCCAAGATCGCCGCCGAGGCACAAGAACTGTAACGACGCCAGACTCGATGGGAAGGTCTAAAGATGGCACAGGATATGCAGGACGCCGGTAACGTCTCCGCCGAGCTCGACGCCATGGTGTGTGACCTGATTGGTGCGTTCTTGGACGACCTTGCCGCCGGCGAGAATCCGGGCGTAGTTGTGGCGATCGAGGACGCTGCTTCCAACCGTTATCTGGCGGCGCTCGACGAGGACGGCGAAGAGGCGTGCCTGGAGGCGGCCACCAACTTTATCTCCGAGCACAAGATGGGTCTTAAGGACGAGGGCCTGGGCCGTATCGCCCGCTATGCCATCGGCTACACCGGCTGCGTCGAGATTGACGGCGGCTATCACGACGCTCTGCTCGTGAGCTTCTTCGAAACCACGCTCGAGAGCGGTTTTTCGGCATATGTGCTGTATGAGGGCATGGGCGCCGGCGATGGTTTTATGTGGAGCGACCCTGAACCTGCAGGTGAGGAAACCCCTCTCATCTAAAATCGCTAAAATAAACGAGTTTTCGGTAAAAGGCTCAATATTCCCGCCGAGCGTTGCATTGCTGGGTGGGTCGCATACGCGTGCCGGTTGTATATAGATAGAAGATAGGGGAAACTACATGCGCGTAGACAATCTGAGGAACATCGCCATCATCGCCCACGTCGACCACGGCAAGACGACGATGGTCGACAAGCTCCCCTGCGTGCCACGGACGCCTTCCGTGCCAACCAGCAGGTCGAGGACCGCGTCCTGGATTCCAACGACCAGGAGCGCGAGCGCGGCATCACGATTCTCGCCAAGAACATCTCTATCGAGTACAAGGACGTCAAGATCAACGTCATCGACACCCCGGGCCACGCCGACTTCGGCGGCGAGGTCGAGCGCGTGCTGCGTATGGCCGACGGCGCCCTGCTGCTGGTCGACGCTTTTGAGGGCCCCATGCCCCAGACCCGCTTCGTGCTGCGTCACGCTATCGACACCGGCCTTAAGATCATGATCGTCATCAACAAGATCGACCGTCCGGGTGCCAACCCCGAGAAGGCCTACAACGACTGCCTGGACCTCATGGCCGACCTGGGCGCCACCGACGACCAGCTTGAGTTCGCCATGGAGCACGTGGTCTACGCCAGCGCCATGAATGGCTTTGCCCGCCTTGACCCCAACGACGGCAATATGGACATGTACCCGCTGCTCGATATGATCATCGACGACATGCCCGCGCCCGAGGTTGACGAGAACGCCCCGCTGGCCATGCAGTGCGTGACCATCGACCACTCCAACTTCGTTGGCCGCATCGGTATCGGTCGCGTGTACTCGGCACCATCCACCAGGGCGATCAGATCCTGGTTGTCAAGAACGACGGCTCCAGCGCCACCGCTACCGTCAAGCAGCTCTTTACCTTCGACTACCTGGGCCGCACCGAGTGTCAGGAAGTCGGCGCCGGCGATATCGCCGCTGTCGTGGGTATTGAACGCACCGATATCGGTGATGTCTACACCGACCCCGAGAACCCCGTCGAGCTCGAGCCCATCGAGATCGACCCGCCGACCCTGTCCATCGTCTTTGAGGCTTCGACCTCCCCGCTCGTCGGTCGCGACGGCGACATCGTGGGTGCCCGTCAGCTTAAGGAGCGCCTGTTCAACGAGGCCGAGAACAACGTGACCATGAAGATCGAGGAGCTCGAGGACAAGAGCGGCGTCGAGGTCTCTGGCCGCGGCATCCTGCACCTGTCCGTTCTGATGGAGTCCATGCGCCGCGAGGGCTTTGAGTTCCAGGTCGGTCGTCCCCGCGTTCTGTTTAAGAAGGACGAGAACGGTAACAAGCTGGAGCCTGTCGAGCAGGCCGTCGTCGAGTGCCCGGACGAGTACTCGGGCAAGGTCGTTGAAGTCTTCGGTACCTCCGGTGGCATCATGACGAGCATGGATACCTCGGGTATCGTGACGCACCTCGAGTTTAAGATCCCGACCCGCGGCATCATGGGTCTTAAGAACCGCATCATGAACGTCACCCACGGCGAGGGCGTGTTCTACCACACCTTCCTGGAGTATGGTCCTTACGCCGGCGAGATCGGTAACCGTCAGAACGGCGCCATGATCTCCATGACCACCGAGAAGGCCGTTGCCTATGCTCTGGGTACGCTGCAGGAGCGCGGCCAGCTGTTTGTTGAGCCGGGCACCGAGTGCTACGAGGGCATGATCGTGGGCGAGCGCAGCAAGGCCGGCGACATGGTCGTCAACATCGCGCGTACCAAGAACCTGGGCAACCAGCGTTCCTCGACCTCCGATATCTCCGTCCAGCTGGTGCCGCCCCGCACCTTCTCGCTGGAGGAGGCGCTGGAGTACATCGCCGACGATGAGCTGGTCGAGATCACTCCCAAGAACATTCGCCTGCGCAAGCGTCTGCTCAACGCCACCGACCGCAAGAAGGCTGCCGTCCGCGCCGGCCAGGTCAACAAATAAGCGCTGAGGCGATATAGCGATTAATAAGAAAGGGCGCCGACCATCGCGGTCGGTGCCCTTTTGGTGCAAGGATTGAGTTGGTCTGCACCCCCCCAAAGGTGCCTGTCCCCTTTGCGGTGGTTGACGGTTAGGCGGAGGGAAGGCCCGGGGTGTTGGCGGTCTGCTGCGGCTTGAGGTGGGCGTTGCGCCAGATGATCTGGATGACGTAGCCGAGCGTAAAGACGAAGGCCACGCCGCTGACGAAGTTGCCCATAAGGGGGAGTGCCGTGAGTGCGCCTGCGGCGATACCGCCAACGGCTGCCATGGCGTAGCGGTTCTGGCTGTGTCCGACCATGCGTGCAATCGCGCACCCTGCAAAGGCACTCGACACCAGTGCGATGCCGATAACGCCGCACATGAGGGCTCCGGCAAGCGACAGACCGGCGATAGAGATAATCAGCAGTAGGACGGCGGGGATGATAGCAATCGTGCCCAGAAGACCGCTCACCCACAGGGGCATGGGGCGCTGGTGGAGCATGCCGGCGGCGCTGGCGGTTGCACGCGGAAAGACGAGCTCGAGCAGCAGAGCGACAAAGCAGGTCGAGAGCGCCGCGGCGACGATGCCGCCGATGACATCGTTAACGGTGGAAGTATCCTCGTTCTCGGTGCGGTCGATCTTCAGTGCGCCTACCTCGGCTCCCGCGGCGCGCTCGGGGTCCTCGGAAACGTGCGCGTTTACGGTGCCGGTAATGCGGGCATTCTTGCCCAAGACGAGCTTATCGGCCCAGACCTCGACATCGCCGCTCGACGATGCCGTCGATGGTTACCGTGCTGCCCGCGAGTGCTGCCGACTTGGCAGAGCCGCGCAGGGGCAACCGTCTCGCCCATCGCGTAAAAACAGTTGGCGGTGCTACCGGCGTTGAGAACAACGTGCTGGCCAGCGACGGTCACGCTGCCATCAACCGTGGTCTGGGCGATATCAATCGTGCGCGCCGCAAGACGAACGGCGCCGCCCACCGTGCAGTCGCGAATTGAGAGGGTATCGCCCGCAGCGATGATATCGTGGTCGATGGACGCATCATCCAAGTTGAGGGCCTGACCGGCCCAGTACAGGTCACCCTCGACGCCGGACGGATTGGCGTCATTGTCGGTCGCAAGGACATTGCCTGCGGTGTCCGTGCCGGCGAACGACGCCGTGGGAAGCACGGTGATCGCCAGCGCGATGAGCGCGAATGCCATAAGCAGGCAGCGACGCATCTTGTGTGACGGCGTCGCCGCGGTTTGATTGAAAGCCATGGTTGATCCTTTGTTAGGTGTTCGGCATATACCTAACAGGGTACCCAACGCGTGGGCGCTCTAAAAGAACCTCTCAGTTGCATTTCGGAGGACGAGCCCGCGCTAGCTACTTTTTAGCGGTGCAAGGAGCGTGCGATATCTTCCTCGGTGGGGCTTTTGATGTCAAAGCGCAGCGAGAGCCAGCGCAGACCCATGGTCACCGCGACGCATACGACCAGTGCGGCGACATTGCTCATGATGCCGCTCATAACGAGACACACATAGCTTGCCGAGCCGGCGATGGCGGCGATGGCGTAGAAATTGGTGCGCTGGAAAATGCCCGGCACCACGCCCATAAAGCTGTCGCGTAGCATGCCGCCACCCACCGCGGTGAAAAAGCCCATCATGATGCACACCGCCGGCGCAAAGCCGTAGACCAGCGCCTTGTCTGCTCCAGTGGCGGCGTAGATGCCGACCGAGATGATGTCGAGCAGGGGAATGAGTTTTTCGGGCTTGTCGACGATTGCCGGGAAGATGTAGATGATGGCCGCCGTGGCGATGGAGAGCGGGAGCGCCATTGGTTGGTTGAGGATGTAGACGTTGCCCACTTGCAGTGTCATATCGCGCAAAAGACCGCCGCCCAGACCGCAGACCACGGCGAGCGCGACGGCGCCCACCAGGTCGAGCTTGTGCTCGCGCGCAACCAGCACTCCTGAGATCGATGCCGCGACAACAGCGAACATCTCAAGCCAAAACGGAATAGCGACCATGGCATCCGAGGCGTGTGAGGTAACGGTCATAGCGGCGACGACGGGCAAGATGGGGTCCTTTTGGGTTGCGAGTTTAGACAATGCCCGTACATAGTACATGGTTGGCGGCCATCGCGTCCTCATTCCTCGGCAAACGGTCGGGACTGGGTGCGGTCATAGGTTCCAAACATGTACATCAGCCTCCAAAGATGTCGAAAAATGTCGGTTTTGGAGGGTGATGTACATGTTTTGGCGAGGCGAGTGGATTCGTCGTTACTCGGAAGGCGACTCTTCGGCTTGATTGATCTTCCAGTTGCGGATGAGTACCTTGCGCAGTTCGTTTTGTTTTCGCTGGTACTCGGCATCTACGCAACGAGGCATGCCGAGCGCTTCGCGGATATTGTTCATGGCACGGTGAAAAGCGAGTTGGCTGGCAAATTGCGTTGAGGTGAGTGTGACGATGCGATAGCCCATTTGGGCGAGCACGGCCTCTCGCTCCGCATCTGCTCCCTTGCGTTCGACCTCGTCGTGAAAGCCGCCCTTATATTCGATGCCGAGCTCCCTGCGCTTATAGCTAATGAGGGCATCGATTTTGAGCGTTCGAGCTTTGGTGCAATGCCAAAGTCGTTTAGGGATTTCGAGCGGCTTGTTGAGTTCGACACCTCGGATGCCAACGCCGCCTTCGCTCGCCGGGAGTGAAAGAGCGATAGCGGATGCGGTCTCCATGGGCGAGGCCGAGTGGTCGTAGACGTGTCTGAGCGCGAGCCGCGCGCGTGTGGCGCCGGGTTTGCCGGGGTGTTGATCGAGCAGTTCAGCAATTTCGTCCTTGGAGGTGGTGGCTGGCTGCTCGGTGTAAGGGTCGGCGGGATTGAGCCCGTGGCGATAATCGCCGCAAACTTCGTAGCCGTATTCGAGATATTCGATTCTGTCCATCCACTCGGCAGCGAATACGAAGGTAAGGGCTTCGTCGGTGATAAAAATACCGAGGGTCAGCTCGTCAATATGGTCGTAGGGCAGATTTTGGCCAAGAACGTGGCAATTTACACCATTGGCGCGGATTCGCTCGAAGGCAAATACAACGGAGATGTCGATGGTCTCAAGCATGCTGGTGGGAATACCGCAGTCGGCAAGAGCCTGCCGGATGCGCGTGGTGCGTTGCTGGGTGGAGAGACCTCTTGCGCCTATCTGGTAGTCGTGTTGCGCGACCGCATGAACCAGGTCTTGCGGCGCATGATGGACGAGCCATGCGGTTTTATGCGTAATGAGAACAGGAGTATCCATTAGGGACCTCTCACTTTGTGCCGATATGCAATCCTTGTGTCCGTTGAAGCGGGGGAAATATACCAAATGCAGGCAAAACGGCCGATCGTGCGCCGAGCACGATATGCAAAGGTACATCAGCCTCCAAAGATGTCAAAAAATGTCGGTTTTGGAGGGTGATGTACATGTTTGGTTGGGATGTGCGGCCGAGAGGGATCCGATAACAAAAAAGCTCCCGTAATTGGGAGCTTTCTCAACCAAAATGGCGGAGGAGGAGGGATTCGAACCCTCGTGACCTTATACAGGCCAAACGGTTTTCGAGACCGCCGCATTCAACCACTCTGCCACCCCTCCGCGTGGGGTAAAAACAAAGCAGGCTCAAAGGCCTGCTTTGGAATTAACTGGCGGAGAGTCAGGGATTTGAACCCTGGAGACGCTTTTGACGCCTACACGATTTCCAATCGTGCTCCTTCGGCCACTCGGACAACTCTCCGTTAAATGCGAAAGTTAGTATACACGAGGAATCGCAAGGTGCAAGCAGAAAAGTTGGCATTTTTTAAAACGCTCGGCCGCGCCTTGATTATCGACTTCATCCGAACACCTCCCACATTCATCCGTACATGTGCGGATGAATGTGGGAACCCGATACCCTGAGGGCCGGATCGGCCGGCCCCGGGAGATCGGAGGACGGCATGTCCGGAAAGAGGAAAGAGCGGGAAGGGCGCCGCGAGGGCGGTCCCGAGGGCCTACGGAAGGCTCACGAGGCACGAGCGGGACACGGTCCAGAGGATGCTGGAGCGCGGGGCCTCGTGCAGGGAGATCGCGAGGGAGCTGGGCAGGTCGCCCTCGACGGTGAGCGCCGAGGTGGCGTCGCACAGGTTCGTGACGGCGCCGAAGTCCAGGCGCGGCGAGCGCGTCGACGCCGGCACCGACCTGTCGGCGGCCTGCCCGCGCCTGGCGGCGTGGCCGCGCTGCTGCAACGGCTGCGGCCGCTACCGCGCGCTGGGCTGCAAGCGCCGCCCGCACGTCTTCTACGACGCCCGCGCCGCGCAGCTGTGCGCGGACTCGGTGCTCGTCTCGTCCAGGCGCGGGATCGACGCCGACGAGCCCGCCGCGGCGGCGAGGCTGGAGGCCATCAGGGACTGCCTGCGCCGGGGGCTGTCGCCCGAGCAGATGGCGGCGCGCAACGGCGGGCCGGTGGACCTGTCTCCCTCGACCATCTACCGCTGGGTCTCGGCGGGCTACGACGGCATGACGAACATGGAGCTCAGGCGCAAGGTCGGCTACAGGCCGAGGAAGCGCGCCGCCGGGCGGGCGGCCACGCGCCACTCCGCCCGCAGGTCGCATGCCGCGTTCCTCGCCCTCGGGGAGGACGCGTGCGCCGCGGCCTGGGAGATGGACACGGTCGAGGGCGCGCGGGAGGACTCCGCCTGCCTGCTCACGCTGCTCCACCGCCCCAGCAGGCTGCAGCTCGCGCTGCCGCTGGAGGAGAAGACCGCCGGGGTGCGTCGCGCGGACGCCCTGGGCGATATCAGGGAGGTCCTCGGCGCCGACGGCATGGGCAGGGTCTTCCGCGCCGTGCTCACCGACAACGGCACGGAGTTCTCCGACGAGGGCGCGATCGCCGCGCTCCTCGGCGAGGGGCCGGGCGAGACGAGGCTGTTCTACTGCGACCCCAGGCGCAGCGACCAGAAGGGCGCCTGCGAGCGCAACCACGTCGAGATCAGGAAGCTGCTGCCCAAGGGCGCCGGACTCAGGTTCGACCGGCTCGCCCCGGCCGACCTGGCGCTGGCCATGTCGCACGTGAACTCCGAGCCCCGCGGCGCGCTCGGCTTCTCGACGCCCGCGCGCGCCTTCAGGGCGATGCTCGGGGAGGACGCGGCGGCGCTGCTGGACGCCTACGGCGTGTAGGACGTGGCCATCGGGGAACTCGACCTGACGCCGGGGCTCATCGAGAGGGCGCGCGCAGAGAGGGGCGATGCCCCGCTGGCCTAGCCTAGGGAAAAAACGGAATAGACGGACCGACCGTCCGGCTGAGTCTGGGAAGAGGTGCCGGGCGGCGGGCGGAGCATGGCCACCGGACCCATCGAAACACATCTCCACCGTTCCTTCAACTGGGAAAACGGCGCCCCCGGACCCCAGGAGGGGCCGCAGGGGCGTTCAGCTAACTGCGGGAATGGCCTATTTGCTCAATGTGTTCGGCTGAGATCGGAAATCAACCACGCTTGGCCGTGCCTGGCGTTGCAGTGGGGTTTGAGGTGCCAAAAAACGGCTTCCGACCAGCGTGGTTGATCAACTCAATTGTTCAAAAGGGGTATTCATAAGCGACTTGGCAATGAATTTAAAAATCTATGGGCGGTACTGTGGGCCACTGGTATGCATTTCACGACCACAGCCATATGCCCGCTGACCTGCGATTTGCCCAACTTGTCCCTGCGGCACCGTATCCTATCCACAAATCCGTCAAGCTCTTGGTCGGTATTTGGTTGGAACACGCATGAAACGCCGTGCGAGCATAGGCATATGTGGAGGTCATGAGGTTGTAGCTGCATATTCTTGCGGCCTGGGAGGTTGAAAGATATTATTACCAAGTCTTTTCCTGCTTCAGGCGCACCTTCACGACCTGAAGCCACATTTGCCCAGAGGAGGTGACAATATGAAGGCTTATGAACTGCTGTTCTTTGTTGACCCGTCGCTCGACCCCGAGACTCGTCTCGCTGTTATGAAGCGTATCGATACCACGATCGCTGAGGGCGCTGGCAAGGTCGACTCCGTTGACGAGTGGGGCAAGCGCAAGCTCGCCTACGAGATCAACGACCTCACCGATGGTGACTACACCCTCATCAACTTCCACGCAGATCCTACCCAGATCGCCGAGCTTGATCGCGTCCTGCGCATCACCGACGCTGTGGTCCGCCACATGATCGTCCGTCGCGACGACCAGGAGTAAGACTGTCGTTTTGGACTGGGCTTGTGCCCCAAGAGGAAGTAGTGAGTTATGAGCATCAATCGAGTGAACATCACCGGTAACCTCACGCGTGATCCCGAGCTGCGCGCCACCGCCGGCGGAACCCAGGTTCTGTCCTTTGGCGTCGCCGTGAACGATCGTCGCCGCAACCCGCAGACTGGCGAGTGGGAGGACTATCCCAACTTTGTCGACTGCACCATGTTCGGCACCCGCGCCGAGGCCGTGAGCCGTTTCCTGGCAAAGGGAAACAAGGTCGCGATCGAGGGCAAGCTGCGCTACAGCTCTTGGGAGCGCGACGGTCAGCGCAGGAGCAAGCTTGAGGTCATCGTCGATGAGATCGAGTTTATGAGCTCCCGTGGTGGCCAGGGTGGCTACGATCAGGGCGGTTACGCCCCCGCAGCTCCCGCGCCCGCAGCACGTCCTGCCGCACCGGTGGCCACGCCGCCCGCGGTCGACGTCTACGATGAGGACATCCCGTTCTAAGGGTTGTTCACCTATTTTTTGAGTGAGAGGCGGCTTCGGTTCGCCGAAGTTGCCAAATGAAAGGTATTTTGACATGGCTAATGATTTTTCTGCACGTCAGCCGCGTCGTAAGTACTGCCAGTTCTGCAAGGAGAACACTGAGTTCATCGACTATAAGGACACTCAGCTTCTCCGTAAGTACATGACCGACCGTGGCAAGATCAAGCCCCGTCGCGTCACTGGCGCTTGCACGCAGCATCAGCATGACATCGCCAACGCCATCAAGCGCGCCCGCGAGATGGCTCTCCTGCCGTACACCGTCCCCGTGGTTTCCTCTCGTGGCAACCGCGACCGCGGCTAAGAAGGGAGACGCATCATGAAGGTTATTCTTCTCGATGAGATCAAGGGCAAGGGCGGCGAGGGTGACGTCGTAGAGGTCGCTCAGGGTTACGCTGAGAACTTCCTGTTCCCCAAGAAGCTCGCTGTTGCCGCCACCAAGGGCAACCTCAAGCAGCTTGACGAGCGTCGCAACAACATCGCCAAGCGCGAGGCCGTCCGTCTGGCTACCGCCAACGAGACCAAGGCTGCCTTCGAGGGCAAGACGGTCACCGTTGACGTCAAGGTCGGCGACGAGGGCATCCTCTTTGGCTCCGTTACCGCCGCTATGATCGCTGACGCCATCAAGGCTCAGCTCGGTATGGACATCGACCGCAAGCGCGTCGAGCTCGGTAAGCCCATCAAGGTTGCCGGTGCCCACACCGTTGCCATCTCGCTGTACCGCGAGATCAAGGCCGAAGTTGTCGTTCTCGTCGGCGTTACCGCCGAGGAGCTCGCTGCCGAGGCTGAGGTCGAGGAGGCCGCTGAGGTCGCCGAGGCCGAGACCGCCGAGGTCGAGACTGAGGCTGCTGCCGAGTAGCATTTGCTGCAACGCAACAATCTTGTTCTAAGAAGGGCGCTCTGGGAAACCGGGGCGCCCTTTTGTTTTTTGCGCTGAGTGAGTGTCATGGTGAGTGTTGCGTCGAAGTCTTATATACAGGACCGTTCATCCGTTTGGTTCGGTGATGATTGGCGGCGCGCGGCGCGTTTTGGGATCGTGGCTGATACTATGGATGCTCGCAAGCGATATGAATGAGGATGCTCATGGCATATGACGAAAGGGAGACGGGGCTGACGGTCGAGGACCGTGGCTCCAAGTTGGGTCTCCCTCCAAAACCAAGACGCAGAGGCCAATGTACTGGCCGCCATGCTGCTGTCACCCGAGGTGGTCGAAGAGGCCCAGGTCGAGCTGCAGCCCGATGACTTCTACCGGCCCATTCATAAGACCATCTATACCGCGATGGTCGATATGTACAACAGCCGCATTCCCATCGACTCCATCTCGCTGATCGATTACCTACGAAGCATCAACAAGCTCGATGCCGTGGGCGGCGAAGCGTACATTTTGGAGTTGATGGGTCAGACCCTGTCGCTCGTCAACTGGCAGCACCATGCCGCCATCGTTCGTCGCGATTCGATGCTGCGCGAGCTGATCGGCGCCACCAACGAGATCAACGCGCTGGCCTATAACGCCCCCACTGACACCAAAGAGGTCGTGGAACTGGCCGAGAGCAAGCTGCTCAAGGTTACGGCGCGCGAGGTCAAGTCGAGCTACAAGACGCTGACCGAGTTTATGGTCGAGGCCTATAACGAGGCCGAGGAAGTGTGCCAGGCCGGTGGCCAGGCCGCGGGCGTGCCCACTGGCTTTCCGTCGCTCGACCGCATGCTCATGGGTTTTCGCGAAGGCCAGCTCATCATCATCGGTGCCCGTCCTGCCGTGGGTAAGACGTCGTTCGCTCTGAACCTGGCGCTCAACGCTGCCGCTGCTGGTTATACCGTCGGCTTCTTCTCGCTGGAGATGTCGGGCAAGGAAATTGCCCAGCGCCTGATTTGCGCCTACGCCATGATCTCGATCAGTGACTTCCGCATGGGCCGCATTAGCCCCGAGCAGTGGGCCAATATCAACGAGGCCACGCAGACCTTGTCCAAGCTCGATATTCTGATTGACGATACGCCCGGCACCACAGTGACCGAGATTCGCGCCAAGAGCCGCCGCATGCTCCATAACAAGGAGAAGGCCATCATCATCCTGGACTACCTGCAGCTGGTGAGTCCTCCGCCGGGACGCCGCTCCGAGAGCCGTACCGTCGAGGTTTCGGAGATGTCGCGTGGTCTGAAGATCATGGCCAAGGAGCTCAAGATCCCGCTCATCGCGCTGTCGCAGCTGTCACGTCAGGTCGAATCCCGTACCGGCAAGCGCCCGCAACTTTCCGACCTTCGTGAATCGGGCTCCATCGAGCAGGACGCCGATATCGTTATGTTCTTGGACCGCTCCGCCGACGAGGCCGAGGCCTCGCGCGACGATCGACCCGACGAGGGCGTTACGCGTATCGTCGTGGCCAAGAACCGTTCGGGCCCGATCGGCGACGTCGACCTGATGTTCCTGCCGGCATCCACCAAGTTCTATGAGCTTGATGGGGCACATGCCGAGGAGTAGGACAGGCGCCCGTTGCACGGGTATACTGGGAATGTTTTGTGCTTCTGCGTGCCGGCGTGGCGCGTAGACAGTCCATGAATGTAAGGAGTAAACATGCCGTCAACCGTTTTGGTCGGTGCCCAGTGGGGCGATGAGGGCAAGGGTAAGATTTGCGATCTGGTCGCCGGCGACTTCGATGCCGTCGTGCGCTACTCGGGCGGCAACAACGCCGGTCACACCATCGTCGTCAACGGCAAGAAGTACGACCTGCACCAGGTGCCTTCCGGCATCATGTATTCTGATCATGTGTCGGTGATCGGTAACGGCTGCGTCGTCAACCCCAAGGTTGTCCTTGAGGAGATCGACATGTTCGAGGCCGACGGCATCACCACCAAGAACCTCAAGATTAGTGGCAACGCGCATGTCATCATGCCGTACCACATCGATCTGGATGGCGCCTTTGAGCAGAAGCTCGGCAAGAAGAACATCGGTACCACCAAGCGCGGCATCGGTCCGTGCTATCAGGACAAGATGGCCCGCATTGGTCTGCGCATGCAGGACATGCTGGACGAGACGCTGTTCCGCGACAAGCTGGAGACCGCTCTCGCCCGCGTGAACCCCGAGCTCGAGCTCATCTACAACCTGCCCACCTACACCGTGGATCAGATTTGCGACGAGTACCTGCCGATGGCCGAGCGCCTGCGTCCCTACATCACCGAGACGAGCCTGCTGCTCAACAACATGATCGATGAGGGCAAGGACCTGCTGTTTGAGGGCGCCCAGGCGACGCTGCTCGACATCGACCACGGCACCTATCCGTACGTGACGTCTTCCAACTGCACCGCCGGCGGCGCCATCACCGGCTCCGGCGTCGGTATGAAGAACGTCGACCGCGTGCTGGGCGTCATGAAGGCCTATATCACCCGTGTCGGGTCGGGCCCCATGCCCACCGAGCTTTCCTATGAGTCCGAGGCCGGCCATACGCTGACCGAGGAAGGCTATGAGTACGGCGTGACTACCGGCCGTCGTCGTCGCTGTGGTTGGTTCGATGGCCCCATCGCCAACTACGCCTCGCGCGTCAACGGCCTCACCGACATCGCCCTGACCAAGCTCGACGTGCTTTCGGCCTTCGACACCATCAAGGTGTGCGTGGCCTACGACGTCGATGGCGAGCGCTACACGAGCGTGCCCGAGCATCAGGTGCGCTTTGAGCACGCCAAGCCCATCTACGAGGAGCTCCCTGGCTGGAAGTGCGACATCACCGGCTGCCGCAGCTTTGACGAGCTGCCGCAGGAGGCTCAGGACTACGTGGCGTTTATCGAGGATCTGGCACACACCCGCGTGACGTTCATTGGCGTTGGCGCCGGTCGCGAGCAGATCATCAACCGATTCTGGAAGTAATCGGGACTATTTGGTTATTGCGATATACCCCTTTGCAGCCCGGACGGGCGGCCGAGGGGTATATTTGCTTGCAAAGGGCTCGCGCGGAGCGGGCCGTTCATCCATAGAGGAGGCACCCTTGAAGGCGGACACTCAAACCATCGACATCCTGTTGTTGGGCAGCGGCGGCCGTGAGCATGCTTTGGCAGCTAAACTCGCAGCATCACCGCGCGCCGGCAAGCTCTACATCGCGCCGGGCAACGGCGGCACCGCGAGCTGCGGCGAGAACGTTGTTCTCGACGACTGCGATCCTGCGGCCGTGGCGGCGTTTGCGCAGAGCCACGGATGCGGACTCGTGGTAATTGGCCCCGAGGCTCCGCTCGTAGCGGGCGTGGCCGACGCCGTGCGCGCGGCGGGTATTCCCTGCTTTGGCCCGGGTGCCGAGGGCGCCCAGATGGAGGGCTCCAAGCTGTTCTCCAAGCAGCTCATGGAGCGTGCGGGCATTCCGACGGCAGCCTACGGCTCGTTTACCGACGAGGCTTCGGCTCTCGCCTATGTGCGTGAGCAGGGTGCTCCGCTGGTCGTCAAGGCTGACGGCCTGGCCGCAGGCAAGGGCGTTATCGTGGCAACTGAGCTTGAGCAGGCCGAGGAGGCCGTGCGTGAGTGTTTTGGCGGCACCTTTGGCGATGCCGGCAACACCGTGGTCATCGAGGAGATGCTCGTTGGTCCCGAGTGCTCGCTGCTGGCCTTTACCGACGGCAAGACCGTGCGCCCCATGGCCACCTCGCAGGACCACAAGCGTGCGCTCGAGGGCGACAAGGGCCCCAACACCGGTGGCATGGGCGTCTACAGCCCGGTGCCCATCGTGACCGACGAGGAGCACGCCACCATGGTGAAGGTCATGGAGCAGACCGTGGCCGAGCTCGCTGCCGAGGGTATCGACTACCGCGGCTGCCTGTATGGCGGCTTTATGCTCACCCCCGCCGGCCCCAAGGTGCTGGAGTTCAACGCCCGCTTTGGTGACCCCGAGACGCAGGTCGTGCTGCCGCGCCTTAAGAATGACCTGGTCGAGGTTATGCTCGCCTGCGCCAACTGCGAGCTTGATCAGATTGAGCTCGACTGGCGTGACGAGTGGGCCGTGGCTGTTGTCCTGACGAGCGCGGGCTATCCCGGCAGCTACGAGAAGGGCAAAGTCATCACCGGCATCGCCGACGCCGAGGCCATGGAGAACGTGACCGTGTACCATGCCGGCACTGCCGTGGTGGACGGTCAGCTTGTGACCAACGGTGGCCGCGTGCTTGCCGTGACCGCGCTGGGCGACACGTTCGAGAACGCTCGCAACCTTGCCTACGAGGCCTGCGAGAAGATTGATTTTGAGGGCAAGACCCTGCGTCACGACATCGGCCTGCGCGCGCTGCGCGGCCGCGACGCCTGGGATGCCTAAAATCCGAGAGGAATGAGACGGATGGACGAGAAGAACGAAGAGCTCGTGGACGCGCAGATTGTCGAAGAGGACAGCCGCATGTATGGGCACGCCGAGGGCGAGCCTGGTGGCGAGGTCGCTGACGAGCCGGCACTGGTGCTGGGCGACGACGACCCGCACGATGCCGAGCTGCACGAGAAGATTCTTTCGGAGGAGTGCGCCTGGAAGGGCAAGATTCTCGACGTCCACCGTCTTGAGGTTGAGCTGCCCAACGGTCACCGCAGCGCCCGCGATATCGTTCGCCATCCGGGTGCGGCGGCCGTTGTGGCACTGACCGAGAGCGGCAAGATCGTACTGGTGCGTCAGTACCGCACCGCCATCGACCGCGTGACGGTCGAGATTCCCGCCGGCAAGCTCGATCCAGGCGAGGACCCGCTCGATTGCGCCAAGCGCGAACTGCATGAGGAGACGGGCTTTAGGGCCGGTCGCATTCGCTTTTTGACGTCGATTGTCACGTCCTGCGGTTTTTGCGATGAGATCATCCACATCTACTTGGCTACCAAGCTCGAGTTTGATACGCCCAACCCCGATGATGACGAGTTTGTCAACGTGGACCTGGTGCCGCTGCACGAGCTGATCGACGCCGTACTCGACGGCAAGATCGAAGATGCCAAGACCGTCGTGGGCGCCTTGGCCTGCGATAGCATCGCGCATAGGTTGGGCGGAGCCGAGCTCTAGGTTACGCGGTTTTACCAAACCGCGTAACGAGTCGACGCTGCAAACGCCCCTAAGCGGCAATCTGCCTTTCAATCGTCGCTCGCGTACCGAAGTACGCGTCGCTCCTCTTTCAAGGCACCTTGCTCGCTTAGGGACGTTTTCGCTGACGTTGCCAGAACATCGGCGTTATGTTTGTTGGGATGCTTTGTTTTCAGCCCGACCGGTTCAACCGGATTTATCACGCTATTTATTTCTCTCCGAGGACTGCATGTTTAGAAGGTTTTTGTCTTATTACAAGCCCCAGATGGGGCTTTTTGTTGCCGATACTGTTTGCGCCCTGGTGCTTGCCGCCATTGACCTGGCGTTTCCCATTATCCTGCGCAATCTGACCGGTGGGTTGTTTGCCCAGGGCCAGGCTGCCATTATGCAAGCGCTCGGTATGATCGCGGTTGGCCTGGTGCTGATGTATGCCATCCGTTGCGCCTGCCGCTACTTTGTGAGTTACTGGGGCCACGTGATGGGCGCGCGCATGGAGTCCAAGATGCGCGAGGACCTGTTCGACCAGTATGAGCGCTTTAGCTTTGCGTACTTCGACCGCAACAGCTCGGGCGACATGATGAGCCGCGTGGTCAACGACCTATTTGATATCTGCGAGGCAGCGCATCACGTACCCGAGTGGATTATCATCTGTGGCATCGAGATCATCGGCTCGTTTGTGATCCTCTTTACCATCGCCCCGGTGCTGGCGCTTGCCATGGCCGTGGTGACGGCGGCGTTTGCGGTCGTCATGTTTTGGCAGAACATGCGCATGCGTGAGGTCTTTAGCGACAACCGCAAAAAGATCAGCGGCATTAATGCGCAGCTGCAGGATTCGCTGGCAGGCATGCGCGTGGTCAAGAGTTTTGCCAACGAGGAGACCGAACGCTCTAAGTTTCGCGCCTCGAACGACCGCTATCTTTCGTCCAAAGGAGAACATGTACCACGCCATGGGCGTCTACACAGCGACGTATGGCCTGCTCTCGGGTGTGCTGTACGTGATCGTGGTGCTGCTGGGCGGTTGGCTGGTGGCGCAAGGCCAACTGCAGCCGGTCGATATGGCGACCTTCGCGCTCTACATTTCGCTGTTCTGCACGCCGCTCGAGACGCTTGTCAATTCGGCCGAAACGTATCAGAAGGCAATCGCCGGCTTTAAGCGTATGGACGAGGTGCTCTCGACCGCGCCGGATATCCAGGACAAGCCGGATGCCGCGGACCTGCAGGTTACGGCGGGTGCGGTTGAGTATCGCGACGTGTGCTTTAGCTATGAGGATGTTGAGCTGGGCGGCGGCGAAGAGGCTCGTCCCGTTATCGACCATATGGATCTGTCCATCAAGCCCGGCCAGACCATCGCTCTGGTTGGCCCCTCGGGCGGCGGCAAGTCTACGACTTGTTCGCTGCTGCCGCGCGCTTTTACGACGTGGCCGACGGATCCATCAGCATCGACGGCCAGGACGTGCGCGACGTGACGCAACAGAGCTTGCGCCGTGCTATTGGCCTCGTGCAGCAGGATGTCTACCTGTTTGACGGTACGATTGGCGAGAATATCGCCTACGGCAAGCCGGGCGCTACGGCGGAAGAGATCGCCGAGGCCGCCCGTCGCGCCAACATCGATGCCTTTATCGAGTCGCTTCCGCAGGGCTACGACACGGTCGTGGGCGAGCGCGGCAGCCGTCTTTCGGGCGGTCAGAAGCAGCGCGTAGCCATTGCACGCGTGTTTCTCAAGAACCCCAAGATTCTGATCCTGGACGAGGCGACGAGCGCCTTGGATAACGAGAGCGAGGAGGCGGTGCAGGAGTCGCTCGAGCGCCTGGCGCGCGGTCGTACCACAATTATCATCGCCCACCGTCTCTCGACCATTAAGCATGCCGATGAGATTGCGACCGTTGAGCATGGTCGCGTTGTGGAGCGTGGCACGCATGAGCAGCTTCTCGCCCGTGGCGGCACCTATGCCCGTTACTATCGAATGCAGTTCGAAGGTGCGCGTGCGCACGAGCTCGACTGATTGATATGACAGGAAGTTTATGGCTGACAAGAACCCTTTGACTCCGGAAGAAGTGACGGAGTTATTCTCCGAGATCGACGCATCCGGCGTCTTGGATCCGACGCTTGCCAAAAAGCGCACCGAGCGCATGCGCGAGAAAAGAGGCTGCGGCCAAGCGCGGCGACAAGGCGGCGCTGGCGCAGCTTCGCAGCGAGGATCGCGCGAGTCAGGCAAAGCAGATCGACCCGCTGTCCGAGGACGACCCTTCGGGTTCGCAGGTGAGTCATACCATTACGAAGACCGCTATGGCCGTGGTCATCGGCATTCTGGTGCTGATCGTGGGCATGCAGATTGGCTACGGCGTGATGCGCCGTCTGAATACCGCCAATCTGTCCGAGAGCGTTTCGGTCGATACCGTTTCGACGGCGCTGAAGGGCGGCCTTGAGTGGGGCAACGGCTTTACGCAGTTCCCGCTCGACTTTACCGTCGATGAAGCCGATGAGCGTACGGGCACGGTCGAGGTGACGGTGTTGGACACATCGTCTGCCAACGAGCTCGAGCTGCTGTCCAACGGGCAGATCCAGGCTGCGGCGCTTGCGACCAACGCGCTGCTCAACGACAAGATCGATCGCGTGGTGTACAACGTGCACGCCTATATCGATGAGGACAGCAACATCCAGCATGACTCCTTCTTTGGCATGTTCCCGCGCGGGGCCACCAGAGCGCCATTTTGACGTTTGTGTGGACCAAGAGCTCATCGAGCGCTACGAACATCGACTGGAAGATGCATATCGTGAGCATGGACGATACGATTGCCGAGCGCATTCAAAAGCAGGTGAACTCGGTGTCGTCACTGATTGAGGACCCGGCGGTGAGCCAGACCAAGATTGACGAGGAAAAGGCCGAGCGTGACCTGGAACATCGTCTGCATGGCCGCGAGATTTTCCGCGGCGGCAAGCCCGATCGCTCACCGTCCGATCTGCTGGAGCAGGACAAGAGAAAGTAAGATGTCATCATCCCGCGTGAGCCACAAGCCTCGCGGGATGATTTTTTAATCCCCGTCCCAGAAAAATCATTATGCATAGAAAGTCATAATTATCATTTCGTAAACATTTCGATGAAATTAACGCCATGGCGCATACTTGCGGTTAAAATACCGCAAGGCCTAACTACAACCTTTAAGCCGGTCCTGTGAGACCGGGAAGGAGAATTATGGCGAACAACCATACCGCGGGCGCTGTCGCCCGCACCTTCGCGCCCAGCGAGCTTTGCCAGCGTATGCTGGCCAAAACCAGCAAGGGCACCTGCGGTCCCTGCATCCTGTATCTTGAGGATGGGACCATTTTTTATGGACGTGCATGCGGCGCCGAGGGCACCGCGACCGGCGAAGTCTGCTTCAACACCTCGCTCGAGGGGCTACTTTGAGGTCATGACCGACCCGAGTTATGCCGGCCAAATCGTAACCATGACCTATCCGCAGATCGGCAACTACGGCATCGACGAGACCGACGTCCAGTCGGCTTTCCCCGGCGATACCGCTCGCCCCGCGAACGCTCCCGCCATGCGCGGCATGATCGTTCGCGATATGTGCGCCACGTCTTCTAACTGGCGCTCGGCCGTCAGCGTGCCGGAGTACCTGCGCGCCCACGGCATCGTCGCTATCGAGGGTGTCGACACCCGCGCTCTGGTGTGCCATCTGCGCGACAACGGCTCCAAGATGGGCATTATCTCGACGGAGATCTATGACGTCGTCGAGCTTGCCGAACGTCTGGCCGCGGCACCGACGCTGGTAGGCGAGAATCTGGTCAAGACCGTAAGCTGCCCCGCGCCTCACGAGTTTGCAGCTGCCGACATGCCCGCTACGCATGACTTTGCGCTTGCCCATGCCGCTCCTGCCCGACACAACGTGGTCGCGTACGACTGCGGCGTGAAGCGCGGCATTCTGGAGGGCCTCGTCCGCGCTGGCTGCGACCTTACCGTCGTGCCGTGGGATACGCCCGCGAGTGAGGTACTCGACATGAATCCCGATGGCGTCTTTTTGATCCAACGGCCCCGGCGATCCCGATGCCGTGGTGGAGACCTACGAGCAGGTGCAGCAGCTGATCGGCAAGGTTCCGGTCTTTGGCATTTGCCTTGGTCACCAGATGATCAGCTTGGCGTGCGGCGCCCAGATGGAAAAGCTTAAATTCGGTCACCGTGGCGGTAACCAGCCGGTCATGAACCTGGTAAGCCGCCGCGTGGAGATCACCGCGCAAAACCACGGCTTTGGCCTGATATTCCCCAGCTTGGGCAAGCTGATCCCGGAGCTTTCCGGCGGCGAGACCGAGCATGCGGCCGACGGCGACCTGCGCGCCTGGGTGCGTCGCGGCATCGCGCCGGTCGTGATGAACGAGCGCTTTGGCCGCATTCGCCTAACACATGTGAACCTTAACGACGGCACCGCCGAGGGCATCCAGCTGCTCGACGCCCCGTGCTTCTCGGTCCAGTACCACCCCGAGGCCTCGCCTGGCCCCACCGATGCCCACTATCTCTTTACCGCCTTTACGCGACTCATGGACGGCGAGGAGAACTACCTGGACATCGACACCGCGAAGGATCGCCTGGCTGGCTGGAATTTTGCCGACGATGGTTCCGCCGTTCTACCGAACGGCGGACCGGTCGACGCTGCGGCTGCAGCTGGCACATCATCTTGCCGCTCTGCTTCGGACACGCGGGCATAAGCCCAGCGCGCCCTCGCATCACGGCAACCTGATGCACCAGCTGCACCCTCGCTGACTTTTCCAAAACATTGAGTCAGCCTCTCTAGGAGGTTTTAAACATGCCTAAACGTACTGACATTAAGCGCATCCTCGTCATTGGTTCGGGCCCCATCGTCATTGGCCAGGCCTGCGAGTTCGACTACTCTGGCGCCCAGGCCTGCAAGGTGCTCAAGGAGGATGGCTTTGAGGTCATCCTGGTCAACTCCAACCCGGCGACCATCATGACCGACCCGGGTCTTGCCGACCGCACCTATGTTGAGCCCATCACCGCCGAGTTCATCGAGCGCGTGATTAAGAAGGAGCACCCGGACGCGCTGCTGCCCACGCTGGGCGGCCAGACCGGTCTGAACGCCGCCGTCGAGCTGGCGAAAGGATGGCACGCTCGACAAGTACGGCGTCGAGATGATCGGCTGCGACCTGGCCGCCATCGAGCGCGGCGAGGACCGCAAGCTCTTTAACGAGGCCATGGCCGAGATCGGCCTGGAGGTCGCGCGCTCGGGCTACGCCTATAGCGTGGCTGACGCCGAGGCCATCGCCGAGCGCGTGGGCTATCCCTGCGTGCTGCGTCCGAGCTTTACCTTGGGTGGTGCCGGCGGCGGCATCGCTCATACCCACGAGGAGCTCGTCTCCATCGTGAGCCAGGGCCTGGAGCTCTCGCCCGCCCACGAGGTGCTGGTCGAGGAGACCATCGAGGGCTGGAAAGAGTATGAGATGGAGGTCATGCGCGACCACGCCGGTAACGGCATCATCGTGTGCTCCATCGAGAATCTCGACCCCATGGGCGTGCATACCGGCGACTCCATCACCGTGGCGCCGGCGCAGACGCTCTCCGATCTTGAGTATCAGCGCATGCGCGTGGCCTCGCTCGCCATTTGGAGAAGATCGGCGTCGAGACCGGCGGCTCCAACGTGCAGTTTGCCGTGAACCCCCAGACCGGCCGCCTCATCGTCATCGAGATGAACCCGCGCGTGAGCCGTTCGTCCGCGCTGGCCTCCAAGGCCACGGGTTTCCCCATTGCCAAGGCCGCTGCGCGCCTTGCCGTGGGCTACACGCTCGACGAGATCGTCAACGACATTACCAAGGCAACGCCTGCCTGCTTTGAGCCCACGATCGACTACTGTGTGGTCAAGGTGCCGCGCTTTGCCTTCGAGAAGTTCAAAGGGTACCGACCCCACGCTCACCACGCGAATGAAGGCCGTGGGCGAGATTATGGCGATCGGCCGCACCTTTGAGGAGGCCTTCGGCAAGGCCATGCGTTCGCTGGAGGACGGTCACCAGGGTATCTGCGCCGGTGGCAAGGAGGGCGCCGACAAGCTGACCGACGACGACGAGCTCACTCAGGCCGTGGCAACCCCGACTGAGCACCGCATTTTCTTTTGTGGTCGAAGCCCTGCGCCGTGGCTGGGACATTGCGCGTATCCATGCCATCTGCGGTATCGATCCGTGGTACCTCAACCGCATCAACGATATGGTTCAGGTTCAGGAGAGCATTCGCGGCCTGCGCGTGGAGGATATCGACGCCGACGCGATGCGCCTGCTCAAGCAGTACGGCACGAGCGACGCCGAGATTGCCGCGCTGACCGGATCGGACGAGCGCTTTGTTCGCGCTTACCGTAAGGGTCCTGGGCGTGGTCCCCAGCATGAAGACGGTCGACACCTGCGCGGCCGAGTTCTCGAGTGCCACGGAGTACCACTACAAGACGTACGAGAACATCTACCGCACGAGCCCGGATGCCAAGAAGTGCGTGGCTCCCGACGAGACCACGCCGGCGGACAAGCCCAAGGCGATGATTCTGGGTGCCGGCCCCAACCGTATTGGCCAGGGTATCGAGTTCGATTACTGCTGCGTGCATGCGAGCTATGCGCTGGCCGCCCGCGGCTTCGAGACCATCATGGTCAACTGCAACCCCGAGACCGTCTCGACTGACTACGACACCTCGGACCGCTTGTACTTTGAGCCGCTCACCTACGAGGACGTCATGGATGTTATCGATGTTGAGCGACCCGACGGCGTCGTGGTGACGCTTGGCGGCCAGACTCCGCTTAAGCTGGCGCGCATGCTCGAGGAGAGCGGCGTCAACATCATGGGCACCAAGCCCGATGCCATCGACTTTGCCGAGGACCGTGAGCGCTTTGCCGCTCTGCTCGACAAGCTGGGCATCATGTACCCGCCGGCGGGCCAGGCCACCTCGTTTGAGGAGGCCGAGGCCGTGGCCGCGCACATCGGCTACCCGCTGCTGGTGCGTCCGAGCTACGTGCTGGGCGGCCGCGGCATGATGATCGCCTACGATGCCGAGCATCTGCGCGATTACATGGCCGAGGCTGCGCGCATTAGCCCTGACTACCCGGTGTATCTGGACCGCTTCTTGGAGGGTGCGATCGAGTCCGATGTCGACGCCCTGTGCGATGGCGAAGAGGTCTACATCGGCGGTATTTTGGAGCATATCGAGGAGGCCGGTATTCACTCTGGCGACTCCGCGACCTGCATCCCGCCGTTTAGCTTTAGCGAGAGCCTGCAGGCGAAGCTTCGCGAGACTACGCGCCGCATCGCGATAGCGCTGGGCGTGCGCGGCCTGGTCAACGTGCAGTACGCTATCAAGGGCGAGACCGTCTACGTGATCGAGGCCAACCCGCGTGCCAAGCCGTACCGTGCCGTTTATCTCCAAGGCCACCGGTGTGCCGCTCGCCAAGTGCGCGGCGCGCATCATGGCGGGCGATTCCATCGCGAGCTTGGGCCTGCCGAGCGA
>VOFC01005533.1_pt1 | contig 23014 bp, 39 predicted proteins | sample 5384161 | NCBI WGS metagenome assembly VOFC01 (sample SAMN12384722, study PRJNA508395) | human gut metagenome | isolation source: healthy gut B | host: Homo sapiens | reverse complement strand
CGCTCGTCGGCATCCCAGAACCAGACCATCTGCGTCGTGCTCATGTCGGCGTGCTGGAACGTCACGACGACGTCGCCTCGCCATCGCCGGTGATGTCGTCGAACAATGTCAAAGCCCGTGCCGTCGTCGTTCCGCGTCCTCGACCGTCACGAGGAAGGACACGCTGTCAAAGCTCCTGCTCTGGCTCGTCGCGGTAGAACGCGCGCTCCAGGTCCCTACGGTGACGGGACGTGACGCTGCCCTCGCCCCCGTGTGTGATGGTGCCCTCTGGCTTTGGCTTTGACCACGCCGCTCGTGCGCCGGTCGTCGCGTAGGCGTCACATCGCTGCTGTCAGCCGCGGGCGGTCAGGCTCGGCAGGAAACCGGAAGCCGCAAGCGGCGCCGCAAAGGAAATGATGGAAAGTTTTCACGCTCTTCTTTTCTCCCACCTTCTTCACGTTTCAAAACGGCTTACTCGGGCACGCTCGTAGTGAGTCGTTCTGCGCCGCCCACGATGGAATCGGTGTCCAAAAAGCATTAAATCATAGGTGACGTCCTGATACGTCGTGGAACGGCATAGTACCGTCGTCACATCGGTCGGGGCCGAGATAAAGCCGCTGTCGACCTCGGTGTCTCCGCGCCGGGCGCTTCGAGAGACCCCAGGACGCCGCTGCTATCGATGTAGATGCCAGCTGTCAGCGTCGAGATCGCCGTCCAGGTGCGATGCCCGCAAGGTAAGAGAGGGTCGACCGAACTGTCGCTGCTGTTTGGCAGTCTTCTGACGCAAAATGCGGCGGAACTCGTCTGAAGGCTCACTGGAGGTGAACGAGTCAGCGAGCGAATAGGTGTCCACGCGCGCTGCCGTCGGCGAGAGAACTGATAAGAGCGATGCGACGTGCTCCGTTGAGCGTAGATGCGTCGTCGTCGCGTCGTACTGCGAAATAGCGCTGGCGGCAGGTCGTCGTTGCTGCCGATGCGCCAGCGCGAACCGTTAGAGTGTCGATGATGAGATAAGTCCGTGCCGCTCGATTGCTCAGACGCAGGGCGGCCAGGGCCGCGATCTCCTGCTCCCGGGTAAGGGGCCCGGGACGGGCAGCTGCTGCGGCTGCGCCTGTCCTCTGCGGCTGCGCCCAGAGTCGTGATCCGGTGGATGAGGTCAGAGTGTATTGCCTCCGCCAGCAATGGCTTGAGGTAGCGGTAGTTTTTCCACAAAGGGCATCACAAGGCCGTCTTTGGCAGCGTCTGCAAGGGCCTGCCCCCAGCAGCGCCCGCCTCCTTGTGCTTGCCCAGCATCTCGTAGGCAGACGCCGCCTGCAGGCAGATGTGCAGCGCTACCAAGGCGTAGTGCTGCCTCCGGCGGCGGCCAGCTGCCCTTCGCTGCGGCCAATGACCTGGGCATAGGAGCCCTGGGCCAGGCAGACCTGGTTTTCGATCAGCTCCATCACATCCAGCATGTGCAGCCACTCCGTGTTATGCTGCTGCAGCAGCGCACTCCGACGCTGGGGAAAAGTCAAAGCGGGGGAAAAGTCGGTCTGCGCCGCCAGCCGCCCACGCCAAAAAGTCACAGCACAGCGCCATGCTTACCTGGCCGTTGTTGGCGATCTGAGCGTAGGCATGCTCCAGCTCGATCTGCGCATCTACGAAGCGGCCCTGCAAAACGCTGCCTCCAGCCCGCATGATAGTCTCCGCTCCCTGGCCGTGGCCGCCGGTGACCTTGTAATAGTGGGGCATGCAGTCGTCCATCTCTGCCAGCTCCTTGTCCAGGTCTCCCCTGGCCGGCGGTGAAACATCATCAGCACCGACGGCGACCCAAAGGTCCACCCGCCCCCACTCGGATGTGATAGCCGGGCGGGACATCTGTGCGCTGGCGCTGCGGTGGTGCAGGCGGCTCATGGCGTGATGTCGTTGTAATGCAGAAAGCTCTTCAATGAGGTCACATTCCCCAGCAGGTCGCCCCGCTCTTCCGGGGTCGGATGCTCCGGGTGATGGACGGATTCAGCAGCAGCGTCTTCATTGCCATCATCCGGGGAATTTGCCGCCAGGTGAATAGGCGGCGCATCAGCACCAGCAGGGCCAGAGGATGGGCTTTCAATACCCGGCGGGACATTCATCCAAAAATGCCGTCACGTCTGCCGGGTCCAGGGCTGCCAGGAGGATGCCCGCATCGTGCTCCGGTGCGCAGCAGGGCATCCTGATTCCCACTTTCGTTCCTTGTAGGCGGACATAGCGTGGAGATACTGGCCATGGGCATCGTACCATGCGCCGCAGCGATCCAGATAGGTGGTCTGCTTCCGGCAGCCATAGCCCGGAATTCCGCTGGGCGCACTCCTTCATCATTGGTGAAACCGGAAGGTAACGCCGTCCGGCAGGCGCTTGACAAAGGCGTTTTTTGCTCCGTCAGGGCCAGGAGGAGGGAGTCGGTGTCCTCATTTTCGGTGATAAACCGGGCCATTTCGGCGGTAAACTCGTCGGCCAGGCCCATCACTGCCAAAAACTCCCGCTGCTTCGGCGGAAGGGGGGCAATCATGGCAGCGGTAAACATGGAGTAGATGTCCGAGGTGTGGTCCGGCAGGTACCGCTTTCTGCCAGGGCCCGCAGCTGCAGGTACACGGCGGAGAACCACCCCTCGCTGGAATAGAGGAGGGCCTCCACCTGCCGGTCGGTGAGCGCTGTACCGCAGCGGCGGGCATAAACGGCCAGCTCTGTGGTTCAGCCGCAGCTGCTCTACGCCGATCCGGCAGAGCTTCCGGCCCAGCCGCAGGGCTTCCTCACCGGGGAGAAAGCGGTCACGGCTGGCTACGATCATATGGATGTTATCCGGCAGACGGTTGGCAAGCATGCACAGAAAGACGGCAATGCGGCCATCGGTCAGCAGGTGAAAATCGTCGATAAAGAGGTAAAGCGGCACGTCACCGGACAGAACGTGGCAGAGATCATCCGCCAAAAGGCTGCCGGCGGCGTCATCAGCGGGGCAGGGGTATGCCCGCAAAAGGGGAAACCTGCGTGGTCAAAGGCGTCCTGTACGCTTCTCCAAAAAATGGCGAGATTGTCGGAATACACGCTGATGCGGATGACCTGCAGGGGCTCCGATTCGGCCCGCTCCGATAGGTACCAGTTGATGGCTGTGGTTTTTCCGTAGCCCATAGGTGCCACCACGGTGGTCAGGGCGCAGTGAGAGATGGGCCGCAGACTTTTCCTGCAGCCGCTCGGATATGTAAATGGCGTTTGGGTCCCGCTTTTGTTTCGGCATGGTCCGCTCCTCCACAAAAAACTTTCCTTTGCATAGGATTATAACTGTCTTGACGGAAAATGGCAAGGGCGAATGGAAAAAACGAAAAAGAGAGCCGCCTAATTGCCCAAGCCCGTGCAACAGAGTGGAAACAATGCCGCCCGGGCTTGGGAAAGGCAGGGGATCCGGTAAAAACGACTGGACTGCCGCGAAAAAGGGAAAGGAGATGAAAAGATGTACATTGACGCAAGCACCATCATCACGGCGGCGTCCGTGGTAGGGGGTTGGGCGTCCTGGGCGGTGCGGTGGCCCACGTGGTGCGGATCGTGCAGCGGGATAAGCGGCAATCTGCGGCCATCAAGGCCATGCAGGAGGAGCAGACCATCATCTGTTACGGCCTGCGAGGCGCCCTGCAGGGCCTGATCGAATCCGGCTGCAACGGCCCCTGCAAGGACGCCCTGGGCAAGCTGGATAAGCACCTGAACCAAAAGGCACATACAAGCAGCACAGAAGTATAATGGATTGTGCCCGAATCGGGCACAGAAAGGAGCAAACCATGAAAATCCCTGACAAGCTGTATGACATTCTCAAGTGGGTGGTCATCATCGCCCTGCCGGCCATTGCCACGCTGTACGCGGCCCTGTCCGCCGTGTGGCCTGGCCCTACTCGGAGGAGATCGTCACCACCATCACCGCCGTGGACACATTCCTGGGCGCGGTGCTGTGCATCTCCACGGCCACTTACAACAAGGAGGAAAATGAAAATGGCTAAAGTGTATCTGTCTCCCAGCAATCAGACCGACAACCGCTATGCCTACGGCAACACCACCGAGGCCGTCCAGTGCGGTAAAATTGCCGATGCCTGCCGCGCTGCCCTGGAGCGCAGCGGCGTGACCGTGAAGGTAGGGCATATGCCCTCCATGCAGGACAAGTGCAAGGAATCCAACGCCTTCGGCGCAGACCTCCATGTGCCCATCCACACCAACGCCTTTAACGGCACGGTCAGCGGCACTCGCATGTTCTGCTTTAACAGCAGCGGCGAGGGGCATGAAGGCCTGCAAGGCCATTTTTAATCCGGCTGGCCCCGGTGACCCCCGGCACCAGCGAGAATATCCGGGTGGATGCCTCCTGTACGAGGTGCGGGTGCCCAGCGCCCCCCACGGCCTATATCGAGTGCGAGTTCCACGACAACGCCACCACCGCTAAGTGGATCGTGGAGCATACGGTTGACATCGGCGAGGACCATTGCCCGGGTATCTGCGACTACTTCGGCGTGACCTTTAAGGCGCCCGAGAAGCCCAAGCCCGCCGCCACCACCGATAAGCTCTACCGGGGTGCAGGTGGGTGCATTTGCCGTCCGCGCCAACGCGGAGAAGATGCTCCGGCGGCTGAAGGATGCCGGATTTGAGGGGTATATCCGGGAGAAAATTAATCGTACCGACCGATGAGCAAAATAGAAAGAGAGGAGCCTTGTAATAAGGCCCCTCTCTTTTGCAGAAAAATTTTATAGATGGACGAAAAATCTCGCCGGATGGGGGTTAAACGTGTTATAATGCTATAATGTATTTAAAAAATACCTGTATACATGTGATAAATCCTATAGAACAGGGAGGGCACAGATCATGGGAGACCATTACGGCGGCTTTTTGTGCGCCAGTGTCTGCCCCGACGGGATCCGGAGGGACACAAGGGCGATTTCGGTAAGGTCTTGTGCATCTGCGGCAGTGTGGGCTATACCGGTGCACCTATTTTTTGCCAGTCGGGCGGCGGTGCGTACCGGGGCGGGGCTGGTGTTTCTGTGCCTCAGAGCGTGTGGCCCGTGGCGGCAGTGAAAAGCGACGGGCGATGCCCCTTTCCTTTGCCGGAAACCGCGGACGGTAAGCTTTCCCTTTAGCAGAGGCGCCTATCCGCCAGCGGGCGGGGATGCTCACGCCTTTCGATCAATATTGGAGGCTACCGTGAAAAAATGACCTGATGCCCCCACAATGGACTGCTGCAGCAGGGTGCGCGCCTTCCAGGCGTAGACCTACTTTAAAAAGACATCCGGACGGCGCAGATGGAGGCGCAGGTGGTGGTGCATCTTTCATCGGATGACAGGACGCGTTTTTTCCGTGACGGCGGCCTATGACCGGGAGAAGGGGCAACTACCACCATCGTGGAGGGATCCTGCAGGGACTCAGCGCCACGGTGTGCAGGAGGATGCATCTGCTGTATGACGGCAGCGTGGCCAGGCCGGCGACGGCGGAGACCTGTCGGCGGCCAACTGCTTGCCCATGCTGCTGTCATGCGGCAGGGGAGGGGTTCGTGACCCGGGAGGGAGCGACCGTATCGGCGGCCAGGAGTACATATTTCTGACCACCGAGCATCCGGCAGAGATGGAGAGAAATCACCTGCACCCTATGGGTGCAGCCGGAGACCTTTGCACCCCTATGCTGCCGAGTTGAGCCGGAATGGAAAGGTGCTGCTGACCGTGACATTTATGCAGTTTACCTGTCGGAGATGGGGGAGCAGATTAAAATCCTTCAAGGCACCTGGCGGGGCATGACCCCGACAGGCTGTGGAATGATCGGGGGATATGAGCCATTATGACGGAAGTTTTCACTGGATAAAAAAAAGAGAAAGAGGCGGACGTTATGAAGTTTATGGAATCTACACTGAAGAGGACCTGGGCGGTTATTGACCTGACGCTCTTGAAGGAAAACTAAAAAGCTGCGCCGGCACATTGGACGGGGCGTGAAGTTTCTGGGCGTGGTGAAGGCAGATGCCTATGGCCACGGCGCCATTCAGGTGTCTCGGGTGCTGCAGGAGAATGGCGCGGATTATCTGGCGGTGAGCAGCATAGACGAAGCTATGGAGCTGCGCCGGGGAGGCATCACCATGCCCATCCTGATCCTGGGACACACCCCCAAGGAGCAGGTGGAAAACCTGATAAAAAACCGCATCACCCAGGCCGTCACCTGCAAGGCTAAGGCTCTGGAATACAGCCGGGAGGCCCAGCTGCGGCGGCACACTGAAAAAGTACATATCAAGGTGGACACAGGCATGTCCCGCCTGGGCTACCTGGTCAGCGGCGACCACTTTAAAAGCGGCGTGGAGGGTATTCTGAGGCTTGCTGCCTGCCGGGCCTGGAGGCAGAGGGCATTTTCACCCATTTCGCCGTGTCCGATGAGCCGGAGAATGAGGAGAGCAGGGCCTACACCTAAAACAGCAGTTTGACCTGTTCACGTCCGTCATCGAAAAGGCGGAGGAGAAGCTGGGACGGAAGTTTGCCTTGCGCCACTGCGCCAACACCGGCGCCGTGGCCTACTGGCCGGAGATGATGCTGGACATGGTGCGGCCGGGCCTGCTGCTGTACGGCTACGGCGACGGGGCGCAGAAGCTGGGCCTGCGCCCGGTGATGCGCCTGATGACCAATATCGGCACCATCAAGGTCTATGAGCCGGGGGACCTCTGTCAGCTATGGACGCATATTTAAGACGGAGCACACCACCCGTATGGGCGTGGTGCCCTGGCTACGCCGATGGATTCTTCCGCTGCCTGTCGAACCGCTGCAGCCTTATGACCGAGTACGGCCCGGCTCCCCAGCGGGGACGCATCTGCATGGACATGTATGATCGACCTGACAGATCTGCCCGGGGTGGACGTGGGGGACGAGGTGGAGATCTTCGGGCCCCACAACCCGGTGGAGGTCATGGCCGCCCAGGCGGGGACCATTCCCTATGAGCTGACCTGCGCCGTCAGCAAGCGCGTTCCCCGTGTGTATATCGAAAACGGAAAAGAGACGGAGCGGGAGCTGCTGCTGCGGTTCTGACGGCACCATAGGACTCCCGCCGGCATAGACTGGTTTGGGACGGACACAGCACGGTTTTTGCCGTGGGGCGTATAATTTTCGCGGCTGCGTGGGACAATGAAAGTGACCCAGACATGGGTACTTTTTTCCGGCGGAGTGTGAACCTTGTGGAATCAACTGTCAGACGGGGGAAATTTATTATGCCGACCTGAGCCCGGTGGTAGGCAGCGAGCAGGGGGGCGTGCGCCCGGTGCTGATCGTGCAGAACGACACCGGCAACCGCCACAGCCCAACCGTCATCGCGGCGGCTATTACCTCCCGCACCGGTAAGGCCAAAGCTGCCCACGCACATTGAGCTGCCCGGCCAGAGCAGCGGCCTGCCCCGGGACTCCATCATCTTGCTGGAGCAGATCCGCACCTTGGATAAAAAACGCCTGCGGGAGAAAATGGGACGGGTGGAGGACGACATCATGCAGCAGGTGGATGCGGCTATCGCGGTGTCCTTCGATTGCTCATGAGCGCCTGGTATGAGGAGCATTTACATACCGGGCGGGAGTAGGCCATGAAAAAAAACGGAGAGGGAATTTCCGTTTTTTTAAGCTGCCGAAAGAGACCATGCCATTCGCAGGGGCGCAGAGACGCGGAGATCTGCAACCCCTGATGCTGGAGATGCCCGGCGTTTTTCTGTTTTTTGGGCATGAATTTCGTGGAATGTGCACAGGAAAATCAGATGCATGACGGCTATAGAACGGCATACTATACAAAACGGGACGGAATGCCGCGCGGAAAATGCTGCGCCGGGATGAAAAGCACTACCACCTCTTGACGGAGTGTGGTACAATAAAGTTACCAGACAATAACCTGTTCCACCCGTCCCGGTGGGTTGCGGTGCAAAAAGGGAATGGCAATGAAGTGTCCCTATTGCGGATATCAGGTGGTGGATTCCCGACCGGCCGACGAGGGCAGCATATCCGCCGCCGCCGGGAGTGTTTGCAGGTGCGAAAGCGCTTTACTACCTATGAGACGGTGGAGAGCCTGCCGATGGTGGTCATTAAGAAGGACGGTTCCCGCCAGAGCTTTGACAGAAGCAAGGTGCTGCGGGGCATCCAGCGTTCCTGCGAGAAGCGTCCCGTCCCCGTGGCGGACATGGAGCGCATGGCGCTGGAGATCGAGCAGGAGCTACAAAACTCCCTGGAGCGGGAGATCAGCACGGAGCTGTTGGGCGAGAAGGTCATGGAGAAGCTGAAAAAAGGCTGACGAGGTGGCCTACGTCCGCTTTGCCTCCGTGTACCGGCAGTTCAAGGATATCAACACGTTCATGAGTGAGCTGAATAAGCTGCTGAGCGAGAAGTGACCGTCAGAAGATATTTTTTGGGACTGAGCTGCTGCGTTTCGGCGATGAGCCGGAACTGGTGGCGCAGCTGGGCCAGTCGGGTACAGATCTTCGGCTGCCCTGGGCAGACAAGGGCCTTGGCCTGGGCCATCAGGGCCTCGGCCTCGTCCAGGTCCTCATGGGAGGACGATGATGTGCATATAGCCTTGAACGTCCTGCCACAGGTCGTCCAAGGTGCCCAGCGCCGCCCCGCCGTCGCCGCCGGCATCTAGGTCGGCGGTGACTGTGTCCACCGCGGCAGTCCACTCGCCGCAGCGGTCCGTGACCCAGGCGGCGTTCCACAGGATGAAGAAGCAGGCACGGCCAGCAGTGTCACGAACAGGGGGGATGCGGACGGCCCTCAAAGATCCTCATTTGCAGCATCCACGGCAATGCCCCTGCTGATCCACGGACAGCAAAAAACACGTCCTGACTGCGGGCGATGCCCTGTCGGTGAAGCTCCTGTACCAGCCAGCGGTCATCGCGGCCCGCCTGCCGGAGGTTATCCGTCAGCACCCGGCCGTCGTTGATGAGGATGATGGGCAGGAATACGTTGTCCTCGTACGTCCAGCCCCATCTGCCGGGGGGACCGGCTGGGCCGCCGTGGCAGCACACGACAGCTGCCCGCCGGTTTCCAGAATGGCATACTTCACATCCCGGATGTCTGTGACCCCTTGGGTGCGCAGCTCCTCAAACAGCTCGTCCAGGGTCAGGCGGTTGTGCCGCATGGCGGCCTGCTGCAGCTTCCCGTCCCAAATGATGACGGCGGGCTTTGCCACAGATCAGTGTGCGAAAGCGCACACTGCGCAGGCTCAGGCAACTGAGGAGCATGCTCATGGCCAGCAGCGTGATAATGGGAATGACCCCATTTATTAGGGGAATACCAAAATCCTGCATGGGAACAGATGCCAGGTCTGACAGGAGCATGGTCAGCACCAGCTCGATAGGCTCCAATTCACCGATCTGCCGCTTGCCGGTGAGCCGGAGACCCACAATGAGCAGTAGATACAATATAGCGGTTCGAAAAAAGCGGTAACATTAGGGTATACCTCCTTTGCGGCAGTATCTGCCGTTAGAGGTAAAATATACAACCATCCACAGAAAGGGAAAGGAGGCTATGGGGCAGACCCCATCATAAGCGCCAGCGCCCGCCTATGGCGGGACGACGAGGAGGAGAGAGTGATCGAAAGATTTCGGCGGAAGCTCTCCCGCACCGTTCGGGTGCGCACGCAGCGGGTAAATATGCGGGCAACCGCAAAACAGAGAAGCTGCGGCCGAACAGGAATGACAAATATCTGTGCGTTTGTCCTTCCGATTGTCCATGAAATAATGACGATCAGGAGGAAAAATATGTGTGGAATCGTAGGTTATGTGGGGACAGGAGGAAGCGGCTCCCATCCTGTTGGACGGACTGCAGCGGCTGGAATACCGGGGGTATGACTCCACCGGCATCGCCGTGTGCGGCCCGCGAGGGGGCCTTGGAAAAAGGCCAAGGGCCGCCTGCAAGTGCTGAGGGAGCTGTCCCATGACGGCGCAGATCTGCCCGGCACCCTGGGCATCGGCCACACCCGCTGGGCCACCCACGGCGAACCTAACGACATCAATGCCCACCCCCATGTGAGCCCGCAGGGCCGCATCGCCGTGGTGCACAACGGCATTATCGAGAATTTCGCCGAGCTGAAGGGCCAGCTGCTGCACAAGGGCTACCAGTTCAAATCCGAAACGGACACCGAGGTGGTGGCGCAGCTGCTGGATTATTATTATGAACAGTGTGGGGACGTGCTGGAGGCCGTTCGGCGGATGCTCAGTGCTGTAGAAGGGGCCTATGCCCTGGGTATTGTGTCCACCGATGCACCGGATATGCTCATTGCTGCCCGAAAGGATGCGCCGCTGCTGCTGGGCTACGGCGAGGGGGAGAACTTTATCGCCTCCGATGTCACCGCCATCATCCGCCACACCCGGGATATTTCCTACATGGAGGACGGGGAGATGGCCGTGCTGACGGCGGAGAAGATCACCGTATATGACAGCCGGGGCCATGAGGTGGAAAAGAAACACCACCGTGTGGATTGGAATATCGATGCTGCCGAAAAGGGCGGCTACGCCCACTTCATGCTCAAGGAGATCTTTGAGCAGCCCCGTGCCATCCGGGAGGCCACTGCCGCCCGGCTCCAGGGCGGGCGCGTGATCTTGAAGGATCTGACCATGACACCGGAGGAGATCCGCAACATCGGGCGCATCATTATCATCGCCTGTGGCTCGTCTTACCATGTGGGTATGGTGGGCAAGTACAACCTGGAGCGGATGCTCCGGCGCAGCGTGGAGGTGGTGCTGGCTTCCGAGTTCCGCTACAGCGACCCCATTGTGGACGGGGGCGATTTGGTCATCGCCATCAGCCAGTCCGGCGAGACCCTGGACACCATGGCGGCCATGCGGGAGGCCAAGAAGCGGGGCGGCCGGACACTGGCCATCGTCAATGTGGTGGGCTCTTCCATTGCCCGGGAGGCCGACGACGTACTCTACACCTGGGCCGGCCCTGAGATCGCCGTAGCCACCACTAAGGCCTACAGCACCCAAATGGCCGTGCTGAATATGCTGGGCCTGTATTTCGGCGACATTCTCGGCACCATCGACCGGGAGACCTACAGCGAAATGGTTCGGGATCTGCAGCGGGTGCCGGAGTATATCGAGAAAATTCTGGAATCTGCTGAGAGCATCCATGAAATCGCTAAAAGATACTGCAGGAGCGAGGATGTGTTCTTCATCGGCCGGAATCTGACTATGCTCTGTCCTGGAGGGCAGCCTGAAGCTGAAGGAGATTTCCTATATCCACTCCGAGGCCTACGCCTCTGGCGAGCTGAAGCACGGCACCATCTCCCTCATTGTGGACGGCACTCTGGTCATTGCCCTGGGCACCTATGGCCCCCTGTTTGACAAGGCCATGAGCAACGTGGTGGAGGTACAGGCCCGGGGCGCCAACGTCCTGGCTCTGACCACCGAGAGCCACGCCGAGGAGATGAGCCGCCATGTGCCCATGGTTATGACTATTCCGGATATCCATGACATGCTGCTGCCCCAGCTGGGCGTGGTGCCCCTGCAGCTGCTGGCATACTACATGGCGCTGGAGCGTGGCTGCGACATCGACAAGCCCCGGAATCTGGCCAAGAGCGTGACGGTGGAGTAAATAGGGCAGGACCTATGTTTCATTTGGTTGTATTTATGCGAGGCCCATCGCGGCGATGGTGGGCGGCACCTCGGTGGCGCTGCTGGTGAAGGACGGGGCCTGGGGTGATAGGCTATGCTCCTGCGGCGCTGTTTGCTGGGCGTCGGCATTCCGCTGCTATCGGCATGAGGTGATGCTGCAGGCCGGTCATTGAGCAAATGAACTGAATAAAAAAGGGCGGGGCTGCGACTGGAGAAATGGCTGCATTTTTTACTCGGACGCCGCCCCTAATAGATGGGGAGCATGGTGTGGAATAAGATGTGGGCATCATCCCCTGCGGAAAGACTACGCGCGATGCCCACATTGCGCGCCGGCACGGTAGACGCAAAGATTTCTCCTGTCAGGCCAGGGCAGCACAAGCGCAGAAAAATTGACGATGCGAAGGAAAGGCGCGAGTTTTGCGATGACCGATTCGCGTGGTAGGAAGGAGATCGACACAGTTGGCACCTCAGCCGCGGACAGGATTTCAAAACCTTGGTTTTGACGATCTTTGGTACTTTCTGCCGCTGCTGGCAGAAAGTATCCCGCCGGAGGCATGTGCTTATCCATGGGCTCAACTGGCTTCCTGCAGCCGGCGGGCCATGCTGACAGGGGCAAGAGCGGCGGCGCAGGGCTGACCTCCATCACAGTGGACAGGACGGCGAGACCGTCCGATGTGGTCACCGGCACGCAAAAAACCGGGTATCTTTGTCCGTGAGGGGGCACACTGATCGCCACGGCCAAGGATATGCTGCGCCTGGGCGACGTGACCAGGAGATTTTGGTCACCACCGGCATCCCCACGCCTTTCGGTGAGGTGATCATCATGCGCGCCCGCAGCGACGGCTATGTGCAGCTGGCGGGCCCCTCTATCACCACACAGCTGCGGTCGGTGTCTGAGAGCTTTTTTGCCTTGGGGGCTGAGAGTCCGTCATCGACGGAGCACTGGGGCGCAAGAGCCTGGGTGCCCGGGCGGTGGCGGAGGGCGTTATCCTGTGTACCGGCGCCAGCTACAACGCCAGCATGGAGAAGGTCATCGCCGACACGGTGCACATCTACCGGCTGATGAACCTGCCCAAGGCCGAGACACTGCCGCCGGAGTGTCCCGACGGGCTGGAGGCCTGCGTCAGGGAGTACGGCGCAGCGCTGGTGACCGGCGCACTGACGGATACGATGGTGGTGCCGCTGCTGCGAAGCGGCGTGCTGCGGAAGTGCCGCCTGGTGGTCAAGGACCCCAGCAAGGTGCTGCTCAGCGCCGATACGCTGGACAAGCTGGCGGTGCGTGAGGTGGCGCTGGAGACGGAGGACGCGGCGAAGACGCTGTGCGTCACCGTGAACCCGGTGTCCGCCTACGGATGGAAATTCGACAAGGATGAATTCCTGTCCCGTATGAAAGAGGCGGTGGACGTACCGGTCATCAATGTGAAGGAGGAACTGGCATGATCGCGGTCAAGTTTGAGGAAAAAGAGAAAATCGGTCTGCAATACGCGCTGGAAAACACTGCACTTGGCTGCTCGCCCCTTCGGGCAGGAACGCATTCGGCGGCTGCGGTTTTATGCGCCGGAGGAACGCGCTGCACTGGAGGAGGAGCTGTACAACGTGGAGCAGGCGGCCAACGCCGCCGGCGAGCTGAAGGACGTGTACAACAAGCTGATGACCGGCCTGTGCCAGATGAAGGATATCCGCAACTCCCTGCGCCGCTGCGCGGGGGGGAGACGCCGGACCATGTGGAGCTGTTTGAGATCAAGGGCTATTTGCAGCGGCTGGACGGTATGCGCCCGCTGTTTGAGCAGATCAACGCGGTGACGCACTTCAAGGGCATGACCTTCCACGAGGTGAAGGACGCATTGGCGGTGCTGGACCCGGATGGTACCGGGAGCCGGGGCTTCTATATCCCGGACAGCGCCACGGCAAAACTGAAGGAGATCCGCAGCGCCAAGAAAGAGGTGGAGGAACGGCTGTTCCACGCCCAGACCGACGCGGAAAAGGACGATCTGCGCCTGAAGCGCACCCGGCTGTGCGGCGAGGAGGACGCGGAGGAGATGCACGTCCGCAAGGCCATGGGCGCGGCGCTGGCCCCTATGGTGGACGATCTGCTCTCCGATGCGGAGACGGCGGGACGTCTGGACTTTATTATCCAAAAGGCACTGTTTGCCGTGCGCTACGGCGGTGTGATGCCGGAGCTGACGGAGAAGGACCTGGAGCTGGAGGATATGATCAATCCGGAGATCTGCGACCTGCTGGAGCAGCAGGGCCGCCGCTTTGTGCCGGTATCCATCGCCCTGACGCCCGGGGCCACGGTCATCACCGGCGCCAACATGGGCGGCAAAGTCCGTGGCCATGAAGACGGTGGCTCTGAATGTGCTGCTGATGCAGGCGGGCTTTCTGGTTTGCGCCAAGCGGCGCGGATGCCGCTTTTTTACAGCGTGAAGATGCTCTTTGACGACTTGCAGTCCATCCAGTCGGGCCTGTCCGGCTTCGGCTCGGAGATCGTGCAGTTCCAGAAGGCGCTCTCCGAGGTGGAGCAGGGCTATTCGCTGTTCCTGCTGGATGAGTTTGCCCGGGGCACCAACCCGGACGAGGGTGCGGTGATCGTGCAGGCGGTGACGCGGTATATCTCAACGGTGTGGACGCCATCTCACTGCTGACCACCCACTATGACAAGGTGGCGGAGTACGCCCGGACCCACTATCAGATCATCGGCCTGCGGGATATCGACCCGGAGGCTATCCGCCGGGAGCTGGCCGTGACCAGCGAGGACGGCGTGGCGGTCATCGCGCGGCACATGAACTACGGCCTGTATCGGGTGGAGGGAAAGTCCGACTGCCCGCGGGACGCGCTGAATATCTGCCGGATGCTGTCCCTGAAGCCGGAGATACTGAAAATGGTGGAGGAAAGCTATTAAAAAAGCGCCCTGCGGGGCGCTTTTTTTCTGCGGGGTGCGGGCATGGAGGGAGGGGTGCTTTCTCGGGGAAACGCCGAAATACAAGGCTGAAATTTATTCGTATCGCACAAAAAAGTTATTGTCTTTTTCTGTCACAATGTCACTTGACAAGACCGCTGAAAAAGGTATAATTTATAGATAGAAATTTCATAATATCAGTCAATAGAGGCGCGGAGGACAGGGTACTGCATATTTGGGGACAGGCACCCGGTAAATTTGCAGGAAGGGGTCTTCCGCCGAAGGGGCCGGACGGGTCTGTGCGTGCGGTTCCTGGCAGCGCGGTGTAAGCGGCGCTGCTGTCATGTCCCTAGTAGATACATGGAGCGCTATTGGTCAACGACCTTGACCGATAGCGCTTTTTTCATACCCAAAAGAAGTGCCGAGGCCAGCTCTGGTATTGGAAATGCACGTCCAAAAATTTGAAGGAGGAAAAACTTGGAAAAGATGACATCTCTGCTTCGTCTGCGTATGAGCGCAAAGGATGCTCACTACGGCGGAAATCTGGTGGACGGCGCACACATGGTGCACCTGTTCGGTGACGTGGCCACCGAGCTGCTGATCAAGTGCGACGGCGATGAGGGCCTGTTCTGCGCGTATGACAACGTGGAGTTCCTGGCGCCCGTCTACGCCGGCGACTACATCGAGGCCTACGGCGAGATCGAGAAGATCGGCAACACCTCCCGTACCATGAAGTTCGAGGCCCGCAAGGTCATCGTCTCCCGCCCCGACATCAGTGCTTCCGCCGCTGACGTTCTGGCTGAGCCCGTGGTGGTCTGCCGTGCCCACGGCACCTGCGTCACCCCCAAGGACTGCCAGCGTCTGCCCATCGAGAAGTAAGGAGCGGAAACAATGGAGAAGCTTATCATTACCGCTGCCATCTGCGGCGCTGAGGTCACTAAGGCCCAGAACGAGGCTGTTCCCTATACCGTCGAGGAGATGGTCCGCGAGGCTAAGTCCGCGTACGAGGCCGGTGCGGCGATCCTGCACACATCCACGTCCGTGAGGACGATGGCACTCCCACCCAGGGCCGCGTGAGCGTTTCAAGGTCGTCATGGACGCCATCCGCAAGGAGCTGCCCGACGTCATCATGATCCCCTCCACCGGCGGCGCCACCGGCATGAGCCCCGAGGAGCGTCTGCAGCCCACCGAGCTGTTCCCCGAGATGGCCACCCTGGACTGCGGTACCTGCAACTTCGGCGATGAGATCTTCGATAACACTATGCCCACCATGCGCGCCTTCGGCAAGCGTATGATCGAGAACGGCATCAAGCCCGAGTACGAGTGCTTCGAGCTGGGCCACATCGACACCGTTCTGGGCATGGCCAAGAAGGGCGAGGTCCCCGGCGATCCCATGCAGTTCAACTTCGTGCTGGGCGTGCACGGCTGCACCCCCGCCACTGTGGAGAACCTGGCGTTCTTCGCCAGCAAGATCCCGGCCAACGCTACCTGGACCGTGTCCGGCGTGGGCCGCGCTGCCTGGACCATGGCCGCTGCCGCTATCGCCATGGGCGGCAACGTCCGTGTGGGCTTCGAGGATAACATCTATCTGGGCAAGGGCCAGAAGGCTGCTTCCAATGGCGAGTTGGTGGCCAAGGTCGTCCGCATCGCCAAGGAGCTGGGCCGCGAGATCGCTACCCCCGCTGAGGCCCGCGAGATCCTGTCCCTCAAGCCCCTCAAGTAATGGCGCAGTCACTGAAAGCTATTAAAAGAAAGAATTATAAATAAATTTAGGAGGAAACTAAAATGGCTGAACTGAAAGGCAACAAGTACGGTACTCACCGCGTTATCGAGCCCAAGGGCGTTCTGACCCAGGCCGCTTGGAAGATCGACAACGACATGAGCAAGGTCTACTCCAACGAGATCGTCTGCGATGTCACTTCCCTGAACATCGACTCCGCTTCCTTCACTCAGATCTCTGAGGCCTGCGGCGGCGACGAGAAGAAGATCGGCGAAATGATCCTGGGCATCGTCGCTGAGCGCGGCAAGCAGCAGAACCCCGTTACCGGTTCCGGCGGTATGTTCAAGGGTGTTGTCGCTCACATCGGCGAGGACCTGAAGAAGAAGCCCGGCTTCGACCTGAAGGAAGGCGACAAGATCGTCTCTCTGGTGTCCCTGTCCATGACCCCCTGCGCATCGACAAGATCCTGGCCATCCACAAGGATATCGACCGCGTTGACATCGTCGGCAAGGCCATCCTGTTCGAGTCCGCTCTGTATGCCAAGATGCCCGATGATATGTCCGAGCCTCTGGCCCTGGCTGCTCTGGACGTGGCCGGCGCTCCCGCGCAGGCCCGCAAGCTGCCCCACGAGGGTGACAGCGTCCTGATCCTGGGCGCCAACGGCAAGTCCGGTGTGCTGTGCGGCTGGGAGGCCATGAAGAAGGTCGGCCCCAACGGCAAGGTCGTCGGCGTTGTCCGCAATCCCAAGCAGGTTCCCGGCCTGCTGGAGCTGGGCGTTTACACCGATGTTATCGTGGCCGACTGCACCAAGCCCGTTGAGGTCATGGAGGCTGCTCTGGCTGCCAACGATGGCAAGGAGTATGATCTGTCCATCTGCTGCGTGAACATTGAGTCCTGCGAGATGTCCGCCATCCTGCCCGTCCGTGATGACGGTCTGGTGTACTTCTTCTCCATGGCTACCTCTTTCACCAAGGCTGCCCTGGGCGCCGAGGGTATCGGCAAGGACGTTACCATGATCATCGGCAACGGCTATACCAAGAACCATGCCCAGATCACTCTGGATGTGCTGCGTGAGAATCCCAAGCTGCGCAAGCTGTTCGACGAGAAGTATTGCTAATCCAAAATGCCGAGATGCAGGGGGCCAGGTTTTGGGGAGCCCCTGCCTTCGGCCTATCCCTTTTTCCATTTTATTCAGAATTAAAGGAGATACAAATATGAAAACTCGCAACGGTCTGTTTGCTGACGTTCCTGAAAATCTGTGGAACGATTGGCATTGGCAGGTTGCCAACCGCGCTGAGACAGTCGAAGATCTGAAACGCTATATGACCCTGACTCCCGATGAAGAAGCTGGCGTTGCCAAGACTCTGGGCAAGCTGCGTATGGCCGTGACTCCCTACTATCTGTCCCTGATCGATCTGGACGATCCCTTTGATCCCATCCGCAAGATGGCTATCCCCCGCGCCGAGGAGCTGGAATATGCCGACTATGAGGACGCCGATCCCCTGCACGAGGATACTGACTCTCCCACCCCCGGCCTGACCCACCGCTATCCTGACCGCGTGCTGCTGCTGATCACCGACCAGTGTTCCATGTACTGCCGTCACTGTACCCGCCGCCGTTTTGCCGGTCAGAACGACTGCGAAGTGCCTATGCAGCAGATCGACAAGTGCATCGATTATGTGGCCGCCCACCCCGAGGTCCGCGACGTGCTGCTGTCCGGCGGCGATTCCCTGATGGTGGATGATGACAACCTGGAGTACATCATCAAGCGCGTGCGCGCCATTCCTCATGTAGAGATCGTGCGCTTGGGCTCTCGCACCCCGGTTGTGTGCCCCCAGCGTATCACTCCGGAGCTGTGCAACATGCTGAAGAAGTATCATCCCGTGTGGCTCAATACCCACTTCAATACCCCGAAGGAGTTCTCTCCCCGAAGCTGCCAAGGCCTGCGCTATGCTGGCTGATGCCGGTATTCCTCTGGGCAACCAGTCCGTGCTGCTGGCCGGTGTCAACGACTGTTCTCCACGTCATGATGGAGCTGGTTCATGGCCTGGTGCAGATGCGTGTGCGCCCTTATTACATCTACGCCTGCGATCCTTCTCTGGGTCTGAGCCACTTCCGTACTCCCCGTTTCCAAGGGCATCGAGATCATGGAGGCTCTGCGTGGTCATACCTCCGGCTATTGCGTGCCCACCTTCGTGGTGGATGCGCCCGGCGGCGGCGGCAAGACCCCCGGTATGCCCAACTACCTCATTTCCGAGACTCCCCGCAAGGTTATCCTGCGTAACTTCGAGGGTGTTATCACCTCTTATACTCAGCCTGAGCACTATGTGCAGGACTGCCACTGCGATGTCTGCATCGGCAAGAAGAAGGTCGAGAAGACCGGTGTTGCATGGGTCGCCGAGGGCACCAAGCAGCGTTATTTGGAGCCCACCAAGCTGCTGCGCAACGAGCGCCATGTCAAGAAATAAGAAAGGGTAAAAATATGGAAAGCAAACTCGGCTTGAATATGGATCTGGTCAATCAGGCCCGTCAGTCTGCTGCCAAGGTGGCAGACGACACCCAGCGGTTCATTGACCAGCACACCACGGTCACCGTGGAGCGCGCGGTCTGCCGCCTGCTGGGCATCGACGGCGTGAACGAGATGGACGTCCCCCTGCCCAACGTGCTGGTGGACCATCTGCTGGCGACTTCTCTGCTGCCTGCCGGGGCGCCTCTTGGGCCATCGGTAACGCTATGATCGAAACCGGTATGGATCCCCAGGCCGTGGCAGAGGCTGTGGACCGGGGTGAACTGGATCTCAGCAAGGTTCCCGCTCACTCCGACAGCGAGATCCGCGCCGTTATCACCCCGGTGGTGAACGCCACCGTGGAGCGCATCAACAAGAACGTTGCCAAGCGCAATGCGTACCTGAAGGAGTGGGGCGACAGAGAAGGTCCGTATCTGTACATCATCGTGGCGACCGGCAATATCTACGAGGATATTATCCAGGCCAAGGCCGGCGCTAAGCAGGGTGCCGACATCATCGCTGTGATCCGTACCACCGGCCAATCTCTGCTGGACTATGTGCCCTACGGCGCTACCACCGAGGGCTTCGGCGGCACCTACGCTACTCAGGAGAACTTCCGCCTGATGCGCGCGGCGCTGGACGAGGTAGGCGAGGAGCAGCACCGCTATATCCGGCTGTGCAACTATTGCTCCGGTCTGTGCATGCCTGAGATCGCTGCTATGGGCGCTCTGGAGCGTCTGGATGTCATGCTGAACGATGCTCTCTACGGCATTCTGTTCCGCGACATCAACATGCAGCGCACCATCGTCGACCAGTATTTCTCCCGCGTCATCAACGGCTACGCCGGCGTTATCATCAACACCGGTGAGGACAACTATCTGACCACCGACGACGCTATTACCGCCGCCCACACGGTGCTGGCCTCTCAGTTCCTGAACGAGGCCTTCGCCAAGGACGCCGGTATGCGTGAGGAGCAGATGGGTCTGGGCCACGCCTTCGAGATGGATCCCTCTGTGGAGAATACCTTCCTGTATGAGCTGGCACAGGCACAGATGGCCCGCGAGATCTTCCCCAACGCGCCGCTGAAGTACATGCCGCCCACGAAGTTCATGACTGGCAACATTTTCCGTGGTCACATCCAGGACGCTCTGTTCAACATGGTGACCATTCTCACCAACCAGCGGCTGTGCCTGCTTGGTATGATGACCGAGGCCATTCATACCCCCTTCATGTCTGACCGCGCTCTGTCCATTGAGAACGCACAGTACATCTTCCGTACTATGAAGGATCTGGGCAGTGAGCTGACCTACAAAGAGAACGGCATCATCCGCAACCGTGCCAACGAGGTGCTGACCAAGGCCACCGATCTGCTGACTGAGATCGAGAAGCTGGGCCTGTTCACCACCATTGAAAAGGGCATCTTCGCCGATGTCAAGCGTCCTAAGGACGGCGGCAAGGGCCTGGCCGGTGTTGTGGTCAAGGACGACAAATACTTCAATCCATTTGTTGAAGTCATGAAAGGAAGGTGGCAGCAGAATGAGTAGCGGACTGTATAATACCCACAAGATCGACTTCGATACCACACTGGATCTGACCCGTCTGAAGCCATACGGCGACACCATGAACGACGGCAAGGTGCAGACCAGCTTCACTTTGCCCGTCAAGGATGATGAGCGCGGCGAAGAAGCTGCCCGTCAGATTGCCAAGAAAATGGGCCTGGAAGAGCCCAACGTGGCTTATCACTCCGCCTCTGGATAAGGAGTTTACCTTCTATGTGGTCTACGGCAGCTGCGTCCACTCCGTGAACTATGAGGACATCCACGTCATCACCGTGGAGTCTGATGTCATGAGCATGGAGGAAACCAACGACTACATCCGTGAGCACATCGGCCGCAAGGTCGTGATGGTGGGTGCCTCCACCGGTACCGACGCCCACACTGTGGGCATTGACGCCATCATGAACCGTAAGGGCTTTGCCGGCCACTACGGTCTGGAGCGCTACGAGATGATCGAGGCGTACAACCTGGGCTCCCAGGTCCCCAACGAGGACTTCATCAAGAAGGCTCTGGAGCTGCACGCCGACGTGCTTCTGGTTTCCCAGACCGTTACCCAGAAGGACGTTCACATCCAGAACCTCACCAACCTCATTGAGCTGCTGGAGGCCGAGGGCCTGCGTGACAAGTTCGTGGTCTGCTGCGGCGGTCCCCGAATCACTCATGAGCTGGCCAAGGAGCTGGGTTATGATGCCGGCTTCGGCGCCGGAAAGTACGCAGACGACGTGGCGTCCTTCGCTGTAACCGAAATGGTCAAGCGCGGCATGAAGTAAAATAACCCATCACGCCAGACGGTCACGTTGGTTTCCAGGAGGAACACAATGGAAAGGCCGTCATTTACCGTGACGGAAAAGGAAGACCAAACAGACAATTCGCCACATATCGGACACTGCCCAAGTTTTTGACGGCGACCACCTGCAAGTTCCTGTTTTGCCTGTGAAAAAATCGACCAATCATCTTGGTGATTTTCACAGAATGTGTTATGATTACAGGTGAGAAAAAATAGAAGGAGATTCTATTTTGACAGGCCGGGCCCTACGCCCTGCACGGACCCGCTGGCTGACTAGAACGACCGCCAACAAGGAGGAATAGAAATGGCAAAGAAACCTGTTATCACTGCCAAAGAGGCAGCCCATTGTTTAGTCCCTGAATCCCCAATAGATGGCGCCACCATTATGACTGCCGCGGCTTCCTGACAGCCTTATGCGGCCAGGCCCGTGCCATCGTGAAGGAGCTGGTGAAGCTGGGCACCAAGGACCTGACTCTCATCGCCAATGATATGGGCCGCGCTGTGGGCCCCAAGGGTGAGGGAGTTCTTCGGCATTGCCGAGCTGATCCACACCCATCAGGTCAAGCGCATCATTGCCACCCATGTGGGCATGACCCCCGAGGTGGGCCAGCAGAACACCGAGGGCACTCTGGAGGTTAACCTCCTGCCCCAGGGCACTCTGGCTGAGTGCATCCGTGCTGGCGGCGCCGGTCTGGGCGGTGTGCTGACTCCCGTGGGCGTGGATACCCTTATCGAGGAGAGCCCCTTCTGCATGGGCAAGGAGACTATCGACGGCAAGCAGTATTTGAAGATGAAGCCCATCCATGCTGACTTTGCTCTGCTGGGTACCTATAAGTGCGATGAGTTCGGTAACTGCTGGTACAAGGCACCATGCGCAACTTCAATGTGGTTATGGCCACCGCCGCTGACACCGTCATCGCCGAATGCGAATACATCGTCCCTGTGGGCGATATCGAGCCGAGAACATTCATACCTATGGTATGTGCGTTGACTACATCGTGGAAGGAGACAGAAAGTAATGGAAAAGTCTGAAATCAAAGCCTTTATTGCCAAGCGCTGCGCAAAAGAGCTGAAGGACGGCGATGTCGTCAATCTGGGTATCGGCCTGCCCACCATGATCCCCCTATCTGCCCAAGGATGTGGAGCTGATCATCCACGCTGAGTTGGGTATCGTTTCCGCCGGCGCTACCCCAAAGAGGGAGACGCCAACTATGATCCCTACCACGTCATCGATGCCGGCGGCGGCGTTGCTTCCGTGGCTTACGGCGGCGGCTTCATCGATTCCGCTACCAATTTCGGCCTGATTCGCGGCGGCCATGTGGACGCCTGCTTCCTGGGCGCTCTGGAAGTGGATGCCCAGGGTAACCTGGCCAACTGGATTATTCCCGGCAAGAAGATGCCCGGTATGGGCGGCGCTATGGACCTGTGCGTGGGTGCTAAGGCACCACACCGCCAAGGGCAACCCCGAGATCAACCCCGAGTTCACCGTGGACCAGGTGCAGGCCGCCGCTGCCCCATCACTGTCGCCGAACCTGAAGTCCATGGTCGACTGATTGATAGAATCCCTGCAAACAGAGGGGCTGCCGGAAGGCAGCTCCCCGATAAGAAAACATCGTGAGGAAAGAGAACGGTATAGCTTCGGCTGTACCGTTTTCTCATTTTTCCATTGATGCCGTGACTTTTGACATTTCCAAGGCTCCGATGCCCTTGTAGTAAATGTCGATCTCCTGCGTCCGATTCTTGCCCTTCGGGTCGCTGGCCCGCATGGACGATGATTTTCTCCACGAACTCATGGAGGACGCAGGGCGTGAGCTCCGGATATCCGTGTACCTCTCCACAACGGAGAAAAACGATCAACATCCGCCGATTTGCTTTCCTCCAGCTCCACTTCTTTCCGAAGGGAACTCGCCAGCACCTTGAGCTCCTGTTCTTCCTTCTCATAGTCCGCAAGAAGGCTTCTGAAAGCGTTCATC